>Ga0181607_10000570_pt1 | contig 31956 bp, 20 predicted proteins | sample 041ome_9_FD_132420 | JGI IMG/M metagenome (GOLD analysis project Ga0181607, IMG submission 132420) | Coastal salt marsh microbial communities from the Groves Creek Marsh, Skidaway Island, Georgia - 041413US metaG (megahit assembly) | ecosystem: Environmental > Aquatic > Marine > Intertidal zone...
AACCAGCGTCTTTCGATCGGTAGGCCGACCTCTGGTCACGTGAAACGATGCTTGCCGCCTCACGGGGGCTGTGGGATACCACGCCCCCTGAGGCGAGCACGGCAGTTTCCGTGTGCTTAAGGCAGATCTGCCTCAAGCACACTCACCGCTGAACTCAACACAACCAGGTAGAGACTCCCCGGAGTCTCTACCTTTTTTTCTCTTTCACTGCTTCGGTGCGCCTCCCCGTTTTTCCTCACTTTGTTCTCCCGCCGCGTTGAACGCCCGAAAGGACAGATTCATGAAACGCCGCTCCGGTTTTACGCTCGTCGAACTCCTCGTGGTGATTGCGATCATTGGTGTCTTGGTGGGGCTGCTGCTGCCCGCCGTGCAGTCCGCCCGCGAAGCTGCCCGACGCTCGAGCTGTTCCAACAATCTCAAGCAGATTGGCCTCGCGGTTCACAACTTCCACGACTCCAACAACAAGTTTCCCGAAGGCCGGATCCGCAGTCGTCGCGCTGCCAACGCGGCCCAATGGCCAGGGAATCCGAATCAGCCTTGGAACTCGCAGAACATCGGCTGGCAGGCACGCATCCTGCCCTACATGGAAGAAACGGCCCTCTACGACACGATTGACTTCGAACGGCAGATTCCCGGCTGGGGTGGCCAGAACGTTACCGCTCGGAGGTCAAAGGTGGCTGCGTATCGCTGCCCTTCGGACGGAGGCATGGGCAAGGTGGCCTGGGTGGCACCCGATGGCACCAAGGTTCGCGGTGGCGCTCCTGACGTGGGCCGCTTTGGCCAAGGCCAGTGCAACTACGTGGGAAACGGCGGTGATACCCTGCAGATCGGCGGTCAGCCTCGGTTCAACCTCAGCCGTGGCATGGTGACCAACCACCTCTACGTTCCGGGAAGAGACCCTGGCAAGCACACGATGGCCAGCGCCGCCGACGGCACCTCCAAGACGCTCTGGGCCAGCGAGGTCGTCATCGGCCATCCGCTCCTCAACATCAACTCAACCCTGCGGACATGGGCATCGCTGAGCAGCGCTTTTGCCAGCAACCACGATTTCTCCCGAGACAACGGCTGCCCCACCTCCGGTTCGCCGGCGACCTGGGGCCGTCGACAGACGGGCGCGACCTGGTTTGAAGGCTACTTCGCTCAGCACATCGCGTTTTCCGCACTGATGACGCCAAACTCAAAACTCTTCGACTGCGCGTCGAACTCAAACGACGTGGCCATCGCCTCGCGGAGCAAGCATCCCGGGCTTGTGCAGTGCGTTGCCGTCGACGGCTCGGTGCACGCAGTCCAGGACGCGATCGACTGGGTGATCTGGCGAGATCTTGGCTGTAAAGACGACGGCAACAGCGTGTCGTTTGATCGCTAACGGCTGCAGACTCGTTCCGATCGTGACTCTTCAGACGCGACGCCAGAGAAGTTCGCCCAGTGGCAAAAAGGGCCACCCGATGCCCACTCGGCGTGCGATCTGCTAGAATCGAGTCGATGTGAGGCAGGAGCCTACGGGCCTCTGCCTTCGGCTTTCAGACCGGCCATGTCTTGGCTTCGGGCTGTTCGGCCTCGATGACGTTTTTGTTCCTGTGCATCGCGGCGGTGTTCGCGGTCATGTTTCCCCGAAAGGCATTCCCATGAAGAAGACTTGGTCTTTCTTTCTGTTCGCTCCCCTTCTCGCCCTGACCCTCGCCGCTGTTGGCTGCGAAAGCACACCAGAAATCGATCCCGCCGACTCCGACACGAGTGAAGGCGATATCGAGCTGACCGAAGAGGAAGAGGCCGGCGAGATGGCGATCGGCGAAAACTAGAGATCGCTTCCGCGAGACGGGGCGGTGCGTCTGTGCACTGCCCCGTCTGCTGCGGGCCCGTCTGCTGCGGGCTTTCGAGCCGTCATCACAAACCACAGGCCCGCAGCGGCCTGCGGCTGCCTTCTTTCTGCAGTATTGCTCGCGGCCCTCACGGGACTCACACACCGTGGCACCTCTTCTCTCTGCTTCTTCTGCTCATTCCGATGGCACCTCGCGGTGCCGTGTGGGTACCTCGCAGAAGTCTTGCGGAGTCCCAGCATGCAGTGCTGTTGCCGTGGTCTTGAGTGTGTTGTGCCTGTGCATGCAGCGTCCGGCATCTGCGACAGACACCCTGCCAACCGAGAAGCTCTGCACCCACTGCCATCGCCTGCCAGAGCCAGCTATTCTCCCTCAGTCGGCCTGGCCGGCCACAATCTGGCAGATGGCGGGGCTCGGTGGCTTCGCGACGAATCTTCCTGGTGACGTCGACGTCGAGGCAGTCGTTGACTGGTATGTGGCCAACGCGCCCCTTCGCCTTGCCGAGCCCACTGCAGTGGCTGCCGCCGCAACGCCGCATTTTCAGCCTGAGGCGGGCCTCTCCCTGCCGGCCCCTGCAGCCGTGCCCTTTGTGTCGAACCTGCTGGTCGCCGATCTCCTCCCCGCAGAGGGCCCCGAACTGATCCTCTGCGACATGCGAAATGGAGGCGTCTGGGCGGGCTCCGCCGATTCCGACGAGTGGCAGCCGCAAAAGATCGCCAGCCTGCCAAGTCCGGCTCGCGCCGAAGCGGTCGATCTCGACGCCGACGGCCGGATGGACCTCGTCGTGGCTGTGCTCGGCTCATCGATGGCCATGGATCATCTTCTCGGCCAAGTCGTCTGGCTGAGGCAGGCTGCAGACGGACGTTTTGACCCGGTGGTGTTGGCGGACGGCCTAGGCCGCGTGGCTGATGTGCAGCCAGTCGACATTGACGGCGATGGCGACATCGACCTCGCCGTCGCTGAGTTTGGCTGGCGGCAGACCGGCCATCTCCTGCTCTATGAAAACACCGCCGATGAAAATACTGCCGGCCCCGACGGGCCACCGTCGTTTCGGCGGATCGAAATCGATGGCCTCCACGGTGCGAGTCGGGTGGAGCCCGCTGACCTCGATGGAGACGGCCAACTGGAACTCGTCGCCCTCTACGCACAGGAACACGAGGCTGTTCGCGTCTACCACCGTGGGGCCGCAGGCTGGACCGAGAGCCGCGACCTTTTCCGAGCACCACACCCAGCCTGGGGTCACTCAAGCATGCAGCTGATCGACCTCGATCGCGACGGCGACGACGATCTGCTACTCACCAACGGCGACGCCTACGACAACGCCCTGCTGAAGCCCTACCACGGCATCCGCTGGCTCGAGAATCGTGGCGGGTTTGAGTTTGTTGAGCATCACCTGGCCCATATGCCCGGTGCGTATGCAGCCGCCGCCGCTGATCTCGACGGCGACGGTGATCTCGATCTGGTTGCCTCAGCACTCGCTGAGCCAGAAGCGGACGCCACCGTCGTGCAAAGCCTCGCATCGCTGCTCTGGCTTGAGCAGACGGAGCCGGGCATCTTTCGCACCGAGGTGCTCGAAACCGGCGACCTTCGGCACCCCTATCTCACGCTGCACGACCACAACAGCGACGGCCTTCCAGACCTCTTCGTGGGCAACGGCTGCTTTGACGACACGGCGATCGAGCCGACAGCGGCATCGGTGCGTGTCTGGACCAACCAAAGCCGCTAACGAGCCCGCTATGGCTACTCCCCGCTCCCGCCGACGGTTTCTGCTCGCAGCACTCGGTGTGGTGATCGGAATGGCTGTCGGTGCCACAGTCAGCCTGAACTGGTCGTCGTACGATGCCCTCACCCCGATCCGCGAAGCGTTGGCCGTTCACGACCTGCCCACCGCCGCACGCCTGCTCAACGAGGCTGCCGAGACTCATCCCGGCTCCGCTGAGCGTGCGTTGCTCAAAGCCCGCTACCACCGCCGGATGGGACAGCTCCGTGCCTTTCGGCAAAGCCTGACCCTGGCGGCCAACCTCGGTAGCCCACCGGAGGCACTCGAGCGGGAGCAGATCCTGATGCTCGCTCAGCAAGGACAGCTTTCGGTGAGCTCAGCGGAGGTGTCCGAACTGCTCGCCGCCCCCGGCGATGACACGCTGGAGATCTACCAAGCAGTGGTACGAGGCTGCCTGACCACGATGCAGCTCGGCGAAGCGGAACTCTTTCTCGATGGCTGGCAGAGCGACTACCCAGACGATCCGATGCCCGACTACTACCTCGGCCTGATTGACGAGCATCGGCGAAACTGGCCTGCAGCTGCGACCGCCTTTGCCAGTGCGGTTGAGAAAGGCCTCATCGATCAGCAACAGGCCCGGCGTCATCTTGCCGATGCGCTGCGATCGGATCACCACTACCGTGAAGCGGTTACTGAGTACGAACGGTGTGATCAAGACGACGTGGGGGTCTTGCGTGGGCTCGCAGGCTGCTACGAATCTCTCCGCGATCTTGATGCCGCCACAAGGGTCTACGCCCAGCTGCTGGCCCGCTTCCCAGAAGACCCGGCAGCCCTCTCAGCCGCTGGCCGTCTGGCAGCTCGGCGTGGTGACCACCAGACCGCGGCCGTGCAGCTTGCGCGTGCGGTGGAGCTCAACCCCAGTGACATGCAGGCCTGGCATGCACTCGGCTGGACGCGAGTGGCCCTGGGCACGCCAGACGAGGCCCAGACGGCCTTTCGAAAGGCCGTCCGGCTCAGTGAACAGATCCAGCGAACCGAGCACCTCCGTCGCCGCGTCGAGGAGCAGCCGGCAAATCCCACGTTTCGCCTTCAGCTCGCAGATATTTTCCTCGCCGAGGGACGCATCGACGATGGCCTGATGTGGCTCAGGAGCGTGTTACAGGTCGATCCCGACAACGCCGAGGCTCGCCAGGCTCTTGATGCGTATTCCAGCACCACAGAAGCTGCCCCTGCACCGCCCGTCACCACCTTCTAAAATAGAGAAGGCGGTTTTCTCGTCGCGAGAAAGCGGTTTTCGTGGCGGAGAAACGGGTATAGACGTGGGTGCTTGCGATGGCAATCGAACGTGGCAGGCGTGCTGCCTCGGGGTCGCGTCTGCCGCGGTGATGATCGGCATCTCTGCTGCAGCAGCCGCGGTTGCCGATGATCTCCCCGCGTCTCCTCCCCAGGCTGTTGCCCACCTTTTGAACACCAGCTGCCTCGCCTGCCATGAGGGTGATGCGGCCGAAGCGGGCCTCGACCTAACGTCGCTGGGGAGTCCATTGGCCACGCCCGCCGACCTCACCAACTGGATCCGCGTGATCGATCGCGTGCACGATGGCGAGATGCCCCCAGCGGATGCAGAGGAGCTCCCGGCCCGTGTCCGCGAGGAGTTTGTAGACGCCGCTGGCACCTGGCTCCGCAGTCTTCAGGAGCAGCAGTGGCGAGAGAGCGGCCGTGTCCAGGGCCGTCGACTCACCCATCTGCAGCTCGAGCGAACCATTCACGACCTCCTCGGCATCGACATTCCGCTGGCGAGTCTGCTGCCTGATGAGCCCCGCACCAATGGCTTCACGACCGTCTCGTCCGGTCAGTCGATGAGCCACTTTCAGCTCCAAGACCACCTCGAGCTCATCGACATCGCGCTCGACGAAGCCTTTCGCCGTGCGACCACGCCCACCGACGAGTGGAGCCGCCTGCTGCTGCCTGAGGAGCTCTGCCGACAAGATCCGAATCGCCGCTGCCGCGAGCCGGAACTGATCGACGGCAAAGCCGTCACCTGGAACGGCGGTGTGATCTACTACGGCCGACTGCCCGCCACCCGCGCCAGCGAGTCTGGCTGGTATCGCTTTACGGTGAAGGCATCGGCGGTCAACGTGCCTGAAGACCACGGGGTGTGGTGCTCCGTGCGAACCGGCATGTGCGTCTCCAGTGCCCCGCTGTTGGAATGGGCCACCGCTTTTGAGGCCACCGCCGAGCCGGGCGAGTGGACCTTCGAGACATGGCTTCCCGCAGGGCACATGCTGGAGATCCGGCCTGCCGACACCACACTCAAGCAGGCCCGGTTTGCGGGTGGCCAGATCGGCACCGGCGAAGGTGCCCCGCAGAACGTCTGCGGCGTTGCCCTGCATGAAGTGCTGATGGAGCGGATTCATCGCGCGGGCAGCGACGACACGGTGCGACAGCGGCTCTTCGCCGACCTCCCACTCTCCTCCGAGCCCACCCCTGCGCTGGCTGCAGAGACCTCGGACGCCGCTCTCGCCCGACTGATCGAGCGATTTGCCAGCCGCAGCTTCCGCAGACCGGTCAGCGACGACGACGTGGCGGCCTATGTTCAGCTCGCGAACGCCAAGCGAGCCAGCGGGAGTTCGTTCCTCGACTCCGTGCGGAGTGGCTACCGGGCGATCCTCTGCTCACCGAGATTCCTCTACCTGCAGGAGGCTCCAGGCGAACTCGACGACTTCGCGATCGCCTCTCGGCTGAGCTACTTCCTCTGGAACTCCATGCCGGATGAGGCTCTGATGCACCTCGCCGCTGAGGGCCGGCTCCGCGATCCAGCGACGATTCGTCGCGAGGTCGATCGCATGCTTGCCGACGAACGTGGCCGCCAGTTTGTTGAAGACCTCGCGGATGAATGGCTCGACCTCTCGGAAATCGACTTCACACAGCCAGACCGCCGCCTGTTTCGAAGTTTTGACCAGGTGGTCCAGCAGTCGATGCTCGCCGAAACCCAGAACTATCTCGCTGCCATGCTGCGAGAGAACCGGGACATCCGGGAGCTCGTGCAGTCCGACTCCACCTTCCTCAACAGTCGCCTCGCTCGCTACTACGACATCGACGGCGTGGAGGGAGACGCGATGCGCCGCGTGCTCCTTTCTGCAGACAACCACCGCGGTGGTGGTGTGCTCACCCAGGGCGCGATCCTCAAAGTCACCGCGAATGGAACAAACACGTCACCGGTTCTCCGTGGCATCTGGGTTTCGGAGCGGCTGCTGGGCCTCGACGTTCCGCCACCCCCTGCGAACGTTCCGGCTGTTGAACCTGATATTCGCGGCGCGACCACCATTCGTGAACTGCTCGCCAAACACCGTGCCGATGTTTCGTGTGCTGCCTGTCACGCAAAGTTTGACCCTCCAGGCTACGCCTTGGAGAACTACGACCCGACCGGCCGATGGCGTGAAGAGTATCCCGTGGTGCAAAACGGAAACCGCACCGACGGAACCGTGATCGACGCCAGCTACGAACTCGACGATGGACGCGGCTTTGCAGACGTCGCAGGCCTGGTGCGTCTCCTCGCCGACGATCCGCGAGGACTCACCAAGGGCGTGGCAGCCCGGCTGCTGACGTATAGCACCGGGGCTCCAGTTACCTACGCCGACCGACAAGACCTTGATGACATCGCTGGAGCAGTCAGCGGCCACGGCTTCGGCTTCCGCTCACTAGTGGCTGAGGTCGCAGTCAGCCGTCCGTTTCGCATAAAGTAGCGTTTCAAAAGCAAACTCAGTGCCTCTTAAAAGCATTGCATCCCAAACACCCAGGACAGCCCTATGGCCGCCCCCTTCAACATCACCCTCGGCCGTCGCATGCATCGTCGCACGGTTCTTCGCGGAGCAGGTGTGGCGCTGGCACTGCCCTGGATGACCGCCATGCAGCGGGCGGCCAACGGTGGTGAAGCAGAAGCCGCGCCACGACGATTTGTTGCCATGACGCTCGGGCTCGGCCTGCATGGTCCCAACCTGAACCCCGCCAACGCCGGACGAGACTACACGCCAAGCAGCTACCTTGAGCCTCTGCAGGATATCCGTGACCGCTTTACGGTGATCTCGGGCAGTTCACACCCTGGCGTGACCGGCGGCCACCGGGCCGAGGCCAGCATCCTCTCGGCGAACACCGCAGCACCGGTGGGGCGAGGAAAGAACTCCATCTCGCTCGACCAGTTCATGGCGAAGCATCTCGGCAGTCACACCCGCTTCCCCTCTCTCGTGCTCTCCAGTAGCGGTAGCAACAGCCCGTCATACACCGAGCAAGGCAGCATGATCGCGGCGGAGTCATCGCCCAGCCAGCTCTACATGCAGCTGTTTGTTGACGACTCTCCTGCCGAACAGGCCCGTCAAGCACAGCGTCTGCTTGAGGGTCGCAGCATCATGGACCTGGTGGCAGACGATGCTCGCCGGCTGCGTCGTGAACTCGGTGCTGGCGACCGTGATCGCCTCGACTCATATGAGACCAGCGTCCGCGAGCTTGAGCGGCGATTGCAGGAATCCGCCGAGTGGGCCCGCCGGCCGAAGCCTCGCGTTGATTTTCCAAAGCCGATCGACATCAGCGACCCGAACGATTTCATTGGCCGGCAGCGACTGATGAGCGAGATGGTGCGGCTTGCTCTGCAGACCGACTCTACCCGTTACATCACCTACCACCTCGGCACGGGTGGCGGCGTAATCCCGCTTCCGGGCGTCGACGACGGCTATCACAACCTCAGCCATCATGGCCTCGACGAGGACAAGATCGCCCAGCTGGCGATCGTCGAGAAGGCGATCATCAGCGCCTGGGGATCGTTCCTCCGTGACCTCGCCGCCACTGACGACAACGGCTCGAGCCTGCTCGACAGCACCTCCGTGCTGCTCACGAGCAACCTTGGCAACGCCTCCAACCACGACAACCGCAACATGCCTGTGCTGCTTGCCGGCGGTCGCTTCCGCCACGGTCAGCATCTCGCCTTTGATGAGCGAAACAACTATCCGCTGACCAACCTGTTCGTCAGCCTCTTGCAGGAACAGGGCATGGAGATCGACCGCTTTGCCAGCAGCACAGGCACGATGACCGGTATTGTGTGAGTATGGCTTTGCAGACCTAGTTGAGTTCCATCGCGCGGATGTCGCGATACTCAACCTTCATCACCAATCCGCCGTGAATCTGCAGGCCGATTGGCCCTGCCTCGGCATACTTGTCGTTGGTGTAGCTTGAGACCTGCTCGCCATTGAGCCAGACCGTGAAGGTGTTTCCCTTGGCCTGCACACGCAGCCGATTCCAGTCGCCTTCCTTGAGAAGCTCGCCAGCTCGCTTCGCCTGGGCTTCCTCCGGATAGCCTCCCACGTAAAACGAGCAGGTCATATCGCGTTTGAGGCTTCGGGAGACCCCGATCTGAACCTGCACCTCAGGCTTTCGCATCATCACGCCGCTATCGATCTCACCGGAAAACCGCACCTCGCACTCGAAGATCACGTCTCCATACGACGCGTCGGTGTAGAGCATCGAGCCCTTCTTCTCTTCGTCGTTCAGGCCTGTCAGCACGCCATTCGCCACCGTCCAGTACTGCGGCTCTTTGGTATGCCAGCCTGAAAGATCAGTGCCGCTGAAGATCGGCGAGAGTTCCGACGTCGGTGGCACTTCCGCCGTTGCCCTTTCACACGACGAGACAGCCACCACAGCCACCAGCAGACACACGAGACGACGCACCACAACGCGCAGCATGAGTTCCTCCCTCACAAACTCGAACCACCATCTCGGGGCTCGACGGATTTCTAGTTAGGCCAACAGCCTACCGTCGTGATCGCCCAGTCGCATCCATCCGCCGCTCGATGACTGAAATGAACTCTTCTAGCCGGGCCCGTTCCGTAGGCGTCGTGCGGTCGATCACAAACTTGAGGAACCGGTTGTCGGGTGGCTCTCCACCCCGCGTGCCCCTGGGGCCACGAGGACGGCCGTCACGTTCGCCCGTTGGCCTGCCGGATGCCTGAAAAGCCGATCGCATGAAGTCCATCTGACTGAGTTCTTGGTCAAGAAACTTCTGCCGTTCCTCAGCAGTCTTCAACGCAAAGTACAGGTCTGCTCGGTCACCCATGTGCTGCATCATCACATCGAAGCCGAGTTCCATCACTCGGGGACGGAGGTTTTCCGGCAGCGTGCTGACCTTCAGAGCGATCGCCCCGATCCCTGCGACTCGCTCAACGGCGGTCAAGAAGTTTCCCGGCCCCTGCCGCTCCCGCTCCCGCTCGAGCATGCCCTGCATCATGTCGCCGATCTCGATCACCCGCGGGTCTTCCGGGCGTTCGAACCAGCCAAACTGCCAGGCGACGATCCCACACAGCACCGCGAGGGCCAGCACGCCAGCCATCCACGCAGCCCAACGCGACCGGTTTCCAGGTTGCCTTGCCATACTGCCTCTCCGTCATTCGGAACGAGCCAACGTCAGCATATCGCACCGGATTGTTTCCAGCACCACACGTTGGCGCCTGAACTGCCACTCTGCCATACTCCGCCCGCACGTTTGGCGGCTCCGTGCCAGATGCTCATGCCCTTTTGAGAGGGTCTCCCCACGGGCATCTGCCTTCCACCTATGACGGACCTTCCTCTCGGAGTGTTTCCATGCCCGCCTACGCCCCCGATTCGGTCATCATCCCTTCCTCAGCACCGCACGGCTTTCTCATCGACATGGATGGGGTCGTTTACCGCGGCAACCAGCTGATCCCGGGAGCTGAGCGATTCATCACCGATCTCCTCGATCTCGATCTCCCCTTCTTCTTCCTGACCAATAACAGCCAGCGGACCCGCCGAGATGTGGTGACCAAGCTGCACCGGCTCGGGATCACCGTTGAAGAGAAGCATATTTTCACCTGCGCGATGGCGACCGCCCGATTTCTCGCCAGCCAAAAGCCGGGGGGAACGGCGTTCGTGATTGGGGAAGGTGGCCTGCTCAATGCGCTCCACGAAAACGGATACTCCGTCGTCGACCATGACCCTGACTACGTCGTGATTGGGGAAAGCCGCGCAGTCACCTACGAGATGATGGAGCGGGCCATTCGCATGGTGCTCAGCGGAGCGAAACTGATTGCCACCAACCTGGACCCAACCTGCCCCACGCAGGATGGCCTCAGGCCCGGCTGCGGTGCACTCGTCGCGATGATTGAAACCGCCACCGGCAGAAAAGCATTCAGCGTCGGCAAACCGAGCGCCGTGATGATGCGGGCGGCTCGCAAAGAGCTCGGACTCGATGCGATCCGGACCACGATGATCGGTGACACGATGGAAACGGACATCCTCGGCGGGGTGCAGCTCGGCTACCGGGCAATCCTCGTGCTCTCCGGTGGCACAAGCCGAGAAGACCTCGCGGCCTTTGCCTACCGCCCCGACATGATCGTTGATTCGATCGCCGATCTCTCAGCTGCCGAACTCTCCGGCCTCACCCGCTCCGCTCCTTAGCCAAGCATTGCGCCGGCACACCAGCCTACGGCGGCCCAGCACCGATCAGTGCTGCCCGCGAACGCCGTTGACGAGCCGCTCGAGACCGAGGGGATTGGCATCCTTGAGGGCGTCTGGCAGCAGAGCCTCTGGCAGATCCTGATAACAGACCGGGCGGATGAACCGTTCGAGAGCGGCGCTACCCACGCTCGTAAACCTCGAGTCGCTCGTTGCCGGCCACGGGCCACCATGCTGCATCGCGTGGCAGACTTCAACGCCCGTTGGAAAGCCGTTCACGATTAAGCGGCCTGCCTTCGTCGCGAGAATCTCAACGAGACTGCCGGCCGCGGCAAGATCGCCTTCCGTCCCGTGCAGCGTGGCAGTGAGTTGCCCCTCGAGTGCATCCGCGGCCTTGGCGAGTTCGTCCACTGAGCCCGCGGTCACCAGCAGGCTCGCCGGCCCAAAGACTTCTTCGGCATACCGCGGATCGGCCAGGAAGGTGGCCAGGTCTGTCTGGGCAACGACGGCCGTGGCTTCCGTCTTGCCGGTATCGGCAGTCGCTTCCGCCGTGGCAAGGGTGGCTGTGCCGTCGAGCCCCACGAGGGTGTCGCGGCCGGCCGCAAATGAATCACGGATATCGGCGGTGAGCATTGAGGCAGCCGGCGCAGCAGTCACCGCTTTGGCCACGGCCTGCCGAAAGGCCTCAAGCTCTGAGCCCTCCACCGCAAACACGAGCCCCGGCTTCGTGCAGAACTGCCCCACCCCTAAGGTCATCGAGGCAACAAAGCCCTGGGCAATCGTCTCGGCACGCTCCGCAACCGCTCCCGGCAGGAGAAACACCGGGTTGATGCTGCTCATCTCCGCAAACACGGGAATCGGATCGGGCCGACCCGCCGCCGCATCGCACAAGGCCCGGCCCGCTGCCCGCGACCCGGTGAACCCGACCGCCTGGGTCGCCGGATGCTTCACGAGCGCGAGCCCAATCACGCTTCCCTGGCCATGCAGCATGGAAAACGTGCCGGCTGGCATGCCGCAGGCCTCCACAGCCTTGGCGATTGCAGAGGCGACCAGTTCCGACGTGCCTGGATGGGCACGGTGCGCCTTCACTACCACCGGGTTGCCAGTACACAGAGCACTCGCGGTGTCTCCACCTGCGACCGAGAAAGCCAGCGGAAAGTTGCTACTGCCAAACACCACGACCGGGCCTATCGGACGCTTCGCTCGCCGAAGATCGGGCCGCGGCAGCGGCTGCCGATCAGGCATGGCCCGGTCGATGCGTGGATCGGTCCAGCTCGCGTCGCGAGCCATGCCCGCAAACAACCGCAGCTGGCCGACAGTGCGGCCCCGCTCACCTGTGAGTCGGGCCAGCGGCAACGCCGTCTCCTGATGGGCCCGCTCCAGCAGGGCATCGCCAAGGGCCTCAATCTCCTCAGCGATCCGTTCAAGAAACACGGCCCGTTGCTCACCGCTGGTCGCTGCGAAAGGCCCACTCGCCGCAGCAGCTGCGGTCATAGCTGCATCGACATCGGCAGTCGACGCCATCGCAAAAGCACCAGCGAGCTGGCTGCCATCACATGGGCTGACCGCCGTGAACGTTTTCTCCGATCCCTGAAGTCCACCAGCGAGAAAGTTGTGACCGTGCAGCTGCGTCATGAGTGCCTCTGAGAGAAGTGTTTCAAGTTGAGGGCGGATCAGACCACCGCCACCGTGTTTTCGAGTGTGCCAATGCCGCTGATCGTGATCGTGACCCGATCGTTGGCGGCGAGCGTAAACGACTCATCAGGCACCACGCCTGTCCCGGTGAGCAAGACCACCCCGTGCGGGAAGTGCTGCGAACGCCAGAGATGATCTGTCAGATCGGCAAACGTTCGTTTGATCTGGTCGATGCTGGTCTCGCCGCTGAAGACCTCTTCGCCGGCTCGCGCGATCCGCACGCCGATGGTCCACTCACGAATCGCAGCCTCATCGGTCGCAAGGGTAATCCAGGGGCCAAGACTGCACGAATGGTCGTAGACTTTCGCCTGCGGAAGGTAGAGCAGATTCTCCCCTTCGATATCGCGAGAGCTCATGTCGTTGCCGATCGTGCAGCCCACGAGACGACCATGGGCATTCATCACCAAGGCCAGCTCAGGCTCCGGCACACTCCAGCGAGCGTCTGCCCGGATGCCCACATGCGAATCGGGGCCGACCACCTTCTCACCAACTGACTTAAAGAAGATCTCCGGACGCTCCGCGTCGTACACCCGGTCGTAGGCAGTGGCACTAAAGTCGCTCTCTTCCATGCGGGCCGACTTGCTGCGGAGATAGGTCACTCCCGCAGCCCAGACCTCGTGACGCTCAACGGGAGGAAGCAGCGTGACCTCCGAAACGGCGATGCCATCTTCAGACCCTCGCAGCAGCCGCAGATGGGCCACGGGATCTTCGCGATCAAGCACGTCGGCCAGCGAACCGACCCCGACATGCGTCAGATCGACGACTCGCTCCCCCTCAATCACCGCACCAATCCGAGCCTCCGCTCCAGGGTCAGTCCTGAATCGACAGAGACGTTCAGCAGTTTCTCGCATCACCACGGCCCTCGATTCCTTCGCTGACGCGGCGGCACCGATGCCTCCACGAGCCCCGCACTCTATAAGATCAGAGCTCGGCGGCTCAACTGTCGCCCCTGCACCCAACACGAGAGGGCCCTCGGCCCCACGGAGAGCACCGGCATGGCTGCGGCCCACTTCGACTCCAGCGACACATCGATCTATGACATTCACACCTCGTCTGCGGGTCCTGCTGGCGAGCTCCCGCTGACCGACACGATGCTCCGTGAGAGCCCCAGCGGCGACCTGTTTGGCCTCTCCCAAAACGCCGGCATGGGCTGGCCGGCAGAACGCACCAATGATCGGCAGGTGCTGATTCTCTCCACGCAGGGTGGCGTGCGACTTCCTGACGGGTCTCCCCTGGCCCTCGGCTATCACACCGGCCACTGGGAAATTGGCCTCTTGGTCCAGGCGGCGGCCGAGCGTCTTCGTCAGCTCCAGACGATCCCGTTTGCCGCGTTCTGTTCCGATCCCTGTGACGGTCGCACCCAAGGCACCACAGGGATGTTTGACAGCCTGGCCTACCGCAATGATGCCGCCACGGTGCTCCGCCGACTGGCCAGGTCGCTGCCACGCCGCGAGGGTGTGCTCGGTATCGCCACCTGCGATAAGGGCCTGCCTGCGATGCTGATGGCGATCGCTGGTCTGGTGCATCTCCCCGGCGTGATCGTGCCAGGCGGTGTCACACTGCCTCCCAACGTGGGAGAGGATGCCGGAGCCATACAGACAATCGGCACCCGTTACACCCACGGCCAGCTGACACTCGCTGAAGCAGCTGATCTCGGCTGCAGAGCCTGTGCCTCCCCAGGGGGTGGCTGCCAGTTCCTCGGCACCGCCGCGACGGCGCAGGTGGTGGCGGAGGCACTCGGGCTGACACTCCCCCACGCGGCGCTGGCCCCGAGTGGCCAGCCGGTCTGGCGAGACCTTGCGGTTCGCTCCGCCGATGCCGTGGTCAGCCTGGCGAACAACGCACAGACGACCGCTGATGTGCTCACCACAGCGAGCCTCACCAACGCGATGACAGTCCATGCTGCATTTGGCGGCTCCACCAACCTGCTCCTGCACATTCCCGCGATCGCCCACGCGGCAGGCCTGCCACGACCAAGCGTTGACGACTGGATTGAGATCAACCGCACGACACCACGGCTCGTAAGCGTGCTGCCCAATGGGCCAGTCCACCATCCCACGGTGCGGGTCTTTCTCGCCGGTGGCGTTCCAGAGGTGATGCTCCACCTCGCACGTCTCGGCCTGCTCGACACCTCAGTCCACACGGTCGCCGGTGCCACACTTGCCGAACAGCTCGCCTGGTGGGAGACCAGCGAGCGGCGGCAACGGTTCCGCGATCTGCTGAAGAGCTGCGACGGCATCGACGCTGATGAGGTGATTCTGCCGCCTCCTCAGGCCAAGGCACGCGGGCTGACAGGCACACTCGCATTCCTGCGTGGCTCGCTCGCCCCCGACGGCGCCGTCGTCAAGGCGACTGCGATCGATCCGCGCGGCCTCGATGACGACGGCGTCTACCGTCACACCGGGCCGGCCCGCATCTTCACCAGCGAGAAGGCTGCGATGGCAGCGATCAAGGCCGAGGAGATCCGCGAGGGGGACGTGCTTGTGCTGACCGGCATCGGACCGATGGGCACAGGCATGGAGGAGACCTACCAGGTCACCAGCAGCCTCAAACGTCTCCCCTTTGGACACCGGGTGGCGCTGGTCACCGATGCCCGCTTCTCAGGCGTCTCCACGGGAGCCTGCATCGGCCACGTCGGCCCGGAAGGCCTTGCCGGCGGCCCTATCGGCCGACTCCAGGACGGGGATCAGATTCAGATCGTGATCAACAGCCGTCAGGCAAGCGGCCGGGTTGACCTTGTGGGCCACAAGGGCGTTGTCTTCTCACCGGAAGAAGCGGCCGCCGAACTAGCCCGCCGCCCGGTCCGCAGCGATCTTGCCGCCGACCCTGCCCTGCCGGATGACACTCGCGTCTGGGCAGCCTTGCAGGCCGCCTGTGGCGGCACCTGGGGCGGCTGCGTGTTTGACGCCGACACGATCACCGCCCGCCTCAGCAACACATGTTAGCTCAGCAGTTCTTGCACCACACGAGCCTCCTCGACGCCCGTCAGCTTGCTGTCGAGGCCCTGGAACTTGTAGGTGAAGCGGGCATGGTCGATGCCCATCTGGTGCAGCAAGGTGGCATGCACGTCATGCACGCTGACCCGATCTTCAACAGCGTGGTAGCCGAGGTCATCGGTCGCGCCGTAGGAGAAACCTGGGCGGAAGCCACCGCCGGCAAACCACATCGTGAAGCCGGCCAGATGGTGGTCGCGGCCATTCCCTTGGGCCATCGGCGTGCGGCCAAACTCTGACCCAAACACAACGATCGTGTCGTCGAGCATCCCCCGCTGTTTGAGATCGGTGAGCAAAGCCGCCGCACCACGATCCACCTCGGCCGCCGTCCCTGCGGAGTGTGTCTTCACCGAGCCATGGTGATCCCAATCACGGTGATAGAGCTGGATGAACCGCACCCCACGCTCAGCCAGCCGGCGTGCGAGCAGGCAGTTGGACGCAAACGAGCCATCCCCTCCGGTCGTGCCGTAGAGGTCAAAGATGTGCTTCGGTTCGTTGCTCACGTCCATCAACTCCGGCACGCTGGTTTGCATGCGGAAGGCGAGTTCGTACTGGTTGATACGAGTAGTGATCTCTGGATCGTGAAGCCGCTGATCGGCGAGCTGGTCGAGCTGCCTGACAGCGTCCACCACGTCCCGCTGCCGCTCAAGCGAGACGCCGCCTGGGCTGCGGGCATAGAGCACCGGATCACCGGTGCTGCGAAACTCCACCCCTTGGTACTGCCCCGGCAGAAACCCTGAGTGCCACTGCCGCGACGCGATCGGCTGCTTCTGCCCAAACCCTCCGGTTGAGACCATCACCACAAAGCCTGGCAGACTCACCGACTCAGCGCCGAGGCCGTAGAGCAGCCACGAGCCCATCGCCGGCCGCCCCGCGTTCATCGTGCCAGTATTCATAAAGGTATGGGCGGGATCGTGGTTGATCGCATCGGTGTGCAACGACCGCACGATGCACAGATCGTCAGCGCACCGGCTGCCGAGTTCCGGCCAGATCTCAGCAATCGACTGCCCCGATTTCCCCCACTGCTTAAACGGATGCTGCGGGGCAAAGCAGGTCAGTTCACGCCCCTGCAGCTGTGCAATCTGTTGCCCGGCGGTCACCGATTCGGGCATCGGCTTCCCATGCAGCTCAGCAAGCTTTGGCTTGTGGTCAAAGGTGTCGAGATGGGTCATCCCGCCCGCCATGTAAAGCCAGATGATTCGCTTCGCCCGCGGGGGGAAGTGCGGCAGCCCGAGCTGCCGCTGTGGGTCGACTCCACCGACCGTGGCGGCAGCCGCCAAACCGCCGCGGCCACTCGATTCCAGCAAAGAGGTCAGCGCCATGCCGCCGAGGCTGACCCCAGAACGGGCCAGAAACGCGCGACGGGCAATCGATGAAGGCAACAGTGACATCGTGGGTGTTCCTCAGGAAAGGTCAGTTGCGTGTCACGACTTCGTGGAGGTTGAGAATCACACGGGCAACGTTGGTCCAGGCCGCCAGCTCCGCTGTCTCAAGCGACTCCGGTACTGCCGCCTCGCCAACATCAACCAAGGCAGCCGCGGCCTCGGCATCTGCCAAATAGGCTGCGCGATGTGAGGCGAGCAGATCGACCAGCACAGCCAGTTCCTCATCGGTCGCCGAACGGGTCACCGCTCGCTGGAAGGCCCGATCCAGCCTCTCCCGCTCCGTACCCTCCGAGGTCAGCAGTTCCTGGGCAAACACGCGAGCCGCCTCGACATAGGAAGGATCGTTGAGCAGCGCCAGCGACTGCAGCGGCGTGTTGGAGCGGGCACGCTTTGCGGTGCACTCTTCACGACTCGGCGCATCAAAGGCCAGCAGGCTTGGATGGAGATACTGCCGCTGCCAATGGGTGTAGAGCCCACGGCGGTAGAGGTCATCTCCGCTGTCTTGCTGCCACTGACGGCTGGGAAAGTTGAGATAGGCCCAGTAGCCCACTGGCTGATACGGAAACACACTCTCCCCACCCACGCGGCGAACCAGCAGCCCACTGATCGCTAGGGTGTTGTCTCGCACAAGCTCGGCATCAAGTCGGAAGCGGCCTTGATGGGCGAGCCAACGGTTGCCTGGATCAACCGCCACCAGCTCGGGCGTCACCACCGACGACCGCTGATAGGCATCGCTCATCACGATCGCCTTCACCAGCCACTTCACATCCCAGTCGTGCGTCATGAAGTCGGCGGCGAGGCGGTCGAGCAGTTCGGGATGCGTTGGCCATTCCCCCTGGGCGCCCACATCATCCAGCCTTCGCGAGAGCCCTTCGCCGAAGAGCACCGCCCACAGCCGGTTGGCAAACACCCGGGCCGTCAATGGATTCTTTTTGTTGACAATCCACCTAGCGAGATCGAGCCGCGTCAGCCGATCCTCAGCTTCGGCGTTCACCTGCTCAGACTCCCCATCTGCAGGCTGGTGACACAACGCCTCTGGAACCCCGGGCGTGACCTCTTCCCCACTCTCGTCCATCCAGTTGCCGCGGGCGAGCACCCGCACCATCCGTGGCTCCACCGTCTCGGTGACCAGCGTCGTGGTGATCGCAGCGTCGAGGTCTGCACGCTGCTTCTCAAGAGAAGCGATCTGCTCACGAAGCGGCGCAAGTTCAGCAGCGATGCTCCGAAAGTGGTCGGCAACGAGGGCCTGCTGCTCGCTGCTACGATCTGCTTCAGCCATAGCAACCGCTGCAGCCACAGCAGCCGGCACGGCATCTGCCGCGGCCACAGGTCTGGCAGCTGTCGTGGCGGAAAGCCGGAAGCAGCCGATCGTGTGCTGAGGATTGTCGAGATTCTGATCGAGGTGCACGACGAGCGTGCTCCCCTCAGGCAGCGTGAGATCTGCTCCGGTCTCAAAAACGGCTGCATGCGGCCTGCCAACCTGCTCCATCACCGCCCAGCCCCAGGTGGGCCCCTTGCCGTCTTCGTCGATCGCCGCAGCCACCGCCCACTTGCCATAGGGGTTCTCACCTGCCGCTCCGGTCTGCTCATAGGTGGCGGAGGCGTTCTGCAGCGGCACCGGCGTGACCGAACCATCCTCCGCGTGAACCTCAAGCCGAATCTCACTGAGCACAAAGTTGCCGTTTCCCGCTCGCCCCGGCCCCTGCTTCGGCAGTGAACCGTCAGGCAGCACGTCGAGCCGCACCGCCGTCACCCCTGCTGGCAACCCGGCATAGCGGAGCGTGTAGGTGTCGGTGGCAGGATTTTCTCCGCTGGCCAGGAGTGCGCCATCGTCACGAGGAGTCAGCGTGACGCCGCTTCGTGACTCCACCTTCTCAGCCACCAGCGGTGTCCACGCAACCAGCGTCTCTTCCCACGCTTTCCTTGCAGCCACCACAGCAGGCGTCTCTTCGAGCAGCTGCTGCTTCGCCTCTGCAACCGATTTCTCAAGCGCCGCCCGCTTGGCTTGCTCCGCGTCGTCCGGCACCTGGATATTCGGCCCCCACTGCCCGCCGGCATAGAGCCCCCGCTCCTTGATGTCGGCGAAGAACGCTTCAAAGCGATAGAAGTCGCGGCTGGTGAACGGATCAAACTTGTGGTCATGGCATTCCGCACACCCGAGCGTGACCCCGAGCCACGCTCCTGACACATTCCGCACCCGTTCGGCGATGTATTTGGCCAGATACTCCTTGGGCTGCACACCACCTTCGGCGCTCATCATGCCCAGCCGGTTGTAGCCCGCGGCAATCTGCTGCTGCGTGGTGGGCTCCTCCAGCAGATCACCCGCCAGCTGCTCAATCGTGAACTGATCGAACGGCATATTGCTGTTGAAGGCCGCGATCACGTAGTCGCGAAACGGTGACACGCTCATCGGCTGGTCACCGTGATAGCCAACGGTGTCGGCATACCGCACCAGATCGAGCCACCACATCGCCATCCGCTCACCGTAGTGGGGCGATGACAGCAGCCGGTCGACCAGTTGTTCGTAGGCATCGGGCGAACCATCAGCGAGAAAGGCCTCAGCCTCGGCTGGTGTCGGAGGAAGTCCGGTGAGGTCAAAGTGCAGCCGCCGCAGGAGCGTGACCCGGTCGGCCTGTCCGACAGCGGGTAGCTCCCGTTCCGTCAAGCGGCGAGACACGAGGTCATCAATCGCTTCGGTGGTCGAACTGCGAGCGGTGTCTGCCACGACCACCGGCTCAAACGCCCAGTGGCCTTCGTAGTCAGCGCCTTCCGCCACCCATCGCTCGAGCAGCGCGATCTGTTCCGGCGTCAGTTCCTTGTGCGACTCAGGCGGCGGCATCAGCTCATCGGCATCGCTCGAGCGGATGCGGCGAATCAGCTCGCTTGCAGCCGGATCTCCAGGCAGGACCGTTCCCTGGACGCCGGCCTTACCAAACAGCCCCTCAGCTGTGTCGAGCCGCAGCTCAGCCTCTCGCGTTCCCGCGTCTGGACCGTGGCAGAAGAAGCAGTTGTCAGACAGGATCGGGCGGATGTCGCGATTGAAGGTAATCGTCTCAGCGGCCAACGCGTGCGAGGTCACCATGAGCCACCCAGCGAGGAAACAGGCCCCCCTGACGACACTACTCGTACGGACACCACTCCTGAGAACTGTCTGCATCAGCACCGCCGCTTTGTGTTGGAGGCCCCTGCTCTGCCCACCTTGTCGCACCACCATCGCGTTCCACCTCACGAATACCTTCGGCTCCCCCTTGCCTGTCCCCTCCAAGAATACCAAGACAGGCGGTGCCGACCGTCACCACCTGTGGCTGTCGTGCCGAAGTCACCGGCAGGAGTTTGAGCTCGACCGCACCCACCGATCCCACGATGGCTATGGCATGGACCGTGCGCGAAAAACTGATGCTTAAAACAGCCTCATTCCCCCAGTCGCCGCAGTACCTCGCCCACGCAATGCCGCACTGCCTTGAATAGGGCAGCCAAGCCAGCCTGCTGCATAAGAAACAAGCACATAGCCCAAGCCAGCCAAAACTCTACGCTCTGCGAAGCCGAATGCTGGCCAAGACAAATAGACAGCGTTTACAGGTGTTTTCTTGCGTGCCGCTGCCACCGACGGATGTCACAACCCGTTATGGCACGCGAGTTGCCTTCACCACTTTAGGGCGATAGTCCCGACACGCCAGGAGAATCGAGGCGGCGATTCCCCACAGAGCAGCGGGTCGGTGACTGATCGGTGCCAGTTTCGTTCGGGGAGAAAAAGCCATGTCACCTGCCGTCCTTGATGCCTACCGGCCTACCACGAAGTCTCTGCACGAAGGTCTGCCTTATCGGGGCCTCGTGATTCTTGCCCGGGCTGATCCGATCATCTGTGGGCATTCCACGGAGGCCCGCAACCTTGCCGAAGCCGCGATCGCTGCCGGCATCGAGCGGGTACACATCGTCAGCTATCCGCTGGATGTGCTGGAAGCGTCACAACTGCCGCTGAAGCCACTGGCGTCAGTAGCACCCTACTCACCTGGCATCACGGTCGATCGGCCATCCCCTGTGGGGGACTACAAGGTCCTCGATGGCCGCCTAGGCTATGCGATCGCCGGCCACCTGATCGATCTCTTGCAGACGCTTCCGGGGCCTGTCGCCGTGATGAATCTCTATCTCGTGCCACACGGCCAGATGGTGATGCAGGCGGTGGAGGCGGTCCGCGGCATGGGCATCTGCGACATACCAACCACGATTGCGGAGGCCGTGGGCTCCGACATCACCAACGTGGTCTCAAACGCCCTGCAAACGGGCCAGTTCGGTGCTGCCGCTGCCGTACTCCAAAACTTTCTCAGCCACGATCAGCCGGTCGCCGTAAGCCGCTTCACAAAAGAACTCATCATCGAGGCCGGAGAACAGGTCGACCGCCACCTCGGCAGCCGCTTCGCCGAGCAGCTCGCCACCCGCACCGGCATCAGCTACCCGGCCATCGACACCTCGCTCTATCTCGAGCGTCCACCTCAGGAAGAGCAGGCTTCCGTGCTGAACCGTCGCGGCCTGCAAAGCGACGGCTACGTGCTGTTTCTCAGTCGACTGGCTGAGTCAAAGGGTGTCGACGACCTGATCACGGCCTACCAGGCCAGCCGTCTTGCCGACCGGATCCCGCTGGTCATCTGTGGCACGGGACCTCACGAAACCGCCCTTCGCCAGCGGGCTGCTGGTGATCAGCGGATCCGGTTTTTTAACGATGTCAGCGATGCTGAAAAGCGGGTACTGATGGCCAACTGTCACACCTACTGCCTGCCGAGCAAGCCGCGGCCGGAGTTCACCGAAACGTTCGGGATCGCCATCGCCGAGGCGATGCTGGCTGCGAGCCGAGGCGTGGTGGTTACTACGCGCACCGGAGGTATTCCCGAGGCGACTGGCGACCACTGCCTCTACCATGCGGCTGGCGACGTCGATGACCTGACAGCTCGGCTCAATGAGGTTGAGCAGATGGACACGCATGCCCGTGAGGTTCTAGCCGCCCGGGCACGTGGCTACGCAGAGCAGTTTGACCGCAGCACGATTCTCCGTCGGCTGCTTGCTCCGGCGAGGTCCTCTGCGGCAGCATGAGGCTGCCGAATCCGGCGGAGCCGGGCAAACCACGAGAGAACGTTTCCGGCGACGACCCGATGTCACGAGAACACACGTCCGAGCCTTCCAGCCCCACATCCAATCGGCAGCTGGTCGATCCGTTCATCGGCACGGAGCCGTGTGACCTGCCGCCCCTCACCGGCCTCGCGGCCACCTGGTTCTGGCCGAAGCCCCAGATCGGCAACACCCATCCCGGCAGCTGCCTGCCATTTGGCATGGTGTCGGCCTGCCCCGCGACTGGCGGCTATCCCACGGGCTACGGCCGCTACAAAAAATCGCTGCAGGGTGTCCCTGAGCCACTCTTTGAAGACCTGCGGATCTCCGGCTTCACACACTTTCATCCATCTGGCGTCGGTGCGATCCGGAAGTACTACAACTACTGCCGCGTGATACCGCTCACGGAGGCCATGGGCGGACTTGCCACGCACGGCCGCACCTGGCCGATTGACCGCGAGGTCGCTTCACCCGGCTTCTACTCCTGCCGGATTCCCGCGGGCGACATCCTGGCCGAGCTCACCGTTGGCCGCCGGGCCGCCGTGCATCGCTACACCTTCCCTGCCTCATCGCTGACGACGCTGGCAATCGACTTTTCTCACGGCGGCATCGCCATCGAAGACGGCCGTACGATCCCCCTGCGGGCCGAGTTTCGCAAGCTCAGTCCTCGCACTGCCGAAGCCTGCGTGACCATGGAAGGCCTACCGATTCGAATGGCGGTGGCCCTGACCGGCTTTGCCGCCGGCTGTGAGTCACGGCTCTGGGCCGGAACGCAACTACTCGATAACGAGGAGCAGTTCTACGACTACATCCGCGAGTCGAGGTTCGAGCCGTTTGGTGTCTGCTTTCAAGGTCCCACGGCTGCTGGCGAAACGGTTGAACTCCAGGTGGCGTTTTCGCTGCGGAGCCGGCCTCAGGCCTGGAGAAACTGTCAGCACATCCCGACAACATTCTCCGCCACACAGACTGCGGCAGAGAACAGCTGGGACGAAGCCCTCGGCCGCATCGAGGTGGAAGGTGGCACGCTCGCTCAGCGACGGACCTTTGCCACGGCCCTGTACCACAGCCTGATCAAGCCCTGCGAGGCGGCAAATGAATCGCCCTTCTGGCCGTGGGATGGGCCCTTCGCCTTCGACTTCTCCACGATGTGGGACATGTACAAAACACAGCTCCCGCTCGTGCTCACATTCTTTCCCGACATGGGCAGCCAGCTGATCAACTCGCTGCTGACGATCGTGGAAATGGAGGGCAACTTTCCGATCGGCTATCGGCTCTCCCGCGGGTACGACCGCTTTGCCCATCAGGCGAGCGGCCTGGCACACGTCGTGATCGCGGATGCTTTCCATCGCCAGCTCCCCGGCATCGACTGGGATCGGGCGGTCACACTGATGTGGAAAGATATGGGCCGAGCTTACGGTGAGGCCTTTCTGCACGACGGCCTTGTGCACCCAATCACCCACACCCTTGACCTCGCCTATGCCTGCTTCTGCACCGCCACGGTGGCACGAGGCATCGGCGACGACGCGGTCGGGGCCCGGATGGAGGATCTCGCTGGTCGCTGGCGCAACGCTTTTGATGCCTCTGGTGAACTCCTCGACTCCACCTACTACGAAGGCACCAAATGGAACTACGCCTACCGACTGCTGCATGACATGCCGGGGCGGATCGCGCTGGCTGGCGGCCAGGCTGCCTTTGTGGCCGACCTCGACCGGTTTTTTGGGTTTGGTGCAGAGCCAGTCGTACAGCCGGGCGTGGCTCCGTCTCACGAAGAGATGGCAGCCGGGGCGGCCCTTGGTCGCTTTGAAGGGCTCAACAACGAGCCCGACATGGAGGCCCCGTATGCATACGTGTTTGCTGGCCGCCACGATCGCATGTGCGAGGTGGTGCGGGCCGGCCTCAATCTGTTCGCCGACACGCCGGGAGGCCTGGTGGGCAACGACGACTCCGGCGGAATGAGCTCCTGGTATGTCTGGAGCAGCCTGGGGCTCTTTCCAGTTGCTGGCCAAGATCTCTTCCTGATCGGTTCACCACTCTTTCAATCCGCCCGTCTGCATCTCCCCTCTGACTGCGACGTCACGATCACCACAACGGGCAACAGCCCGAGCCGCCCCTACGTCGCCGCCGCCACGCTCAACGGTCAGCCCCTCAGCGAGCCTTGCCTCCGCTGGAACGACCTCGCCAACGGCGGCACACTGCATCTTGAGATGAGTGACACGTCCGCCGCATGGCCGGCATGCACCCAGAGCCCGATCGTGGCCGGCCACCCACGTACACCCGCAGACTAGCCACTACCGCTGCTTGGCCAGCTTGGCCTCGAGCTCTTCAATCGTGGCCTGGTGAACCCGCCGCCATTCGCTCTGCTTCGGCCCGAGTCCATGCCGGGTCTCCCGGTCGTAGGCAGCGTCAGCTTCTCTGCCAGAAACCTCAAAAGGCTTCATGATCTCAGCCACCGCTGCATCGAGCTTCGCCACGGCATCCTTGAGGCTTGCTCCAGTGAATCGCCAATGCCGTCCCCTCGGCATCTTCTCCTGAAAGGCGAGACGGGCCTGCAGGCAACTAATCCAAGCAATATCGGCATGCCCCTGCTCATGCGACATCAGAGCGGCGTTCATTGGCCGGCGGTTCCAGGACGCATCCCTTCGCACGAAGGCCTCTACTGTCAACTCCTCAACGGTGAGCGTCGTCCGTCCGCCGACGACGCGATAGCTGTAGCGATAGCTGCAGCCAAGTTTCGTCGCAGTGTTTGCATCACCGCCCGGGTCAGCCGGTACCTCCCCAAGAAAGTCTGCGGCTGTCAGTGGCCCATCCTCATAGCTGCGGAGATCCTCGGCAGTCGCTGGCCTCTCGATCACCGCACCGGCCACGGTCATCACCGCGAGGGACATCCATACACGCATGGGGAGCCAGACGCCTTGCAGCATTACTTGCTCCTCTTGTTGAGCAAAGAGGCCGGTAGACAGTAGCTACTCAGACGGCGGTCAGGCTCGGGATAGTCGGTGCTGATCAGCTGAGCACCCGTAGCGATCGCCAGATCACGCCGCCGCGGATCGTCGTCACGCGCCTCGCGGGTGCTGGCATCCGCACGCGTTCGCACCAGAAACCCCTCCTGCACAAGCTGACGAATCTCCTCTTCCTGGCCAACGGGATCGTTGCGTTTCATCCAGGCCGCCTGCGGGTGACCGCGGTCAACACTCACAAACAACAGCCGGCTCTCATCTGTTGCCGCCAGATAGCGGTCACGATCGCCCCCCTCATTATCGAGGAGAAACACCACCTTCCCCAGGTGTTCTTCAACTGCAGGCCAGCCTTTCCCTGCCACCGCATCGCGAAGCGTGGCCGCGTCTCCCTGCACATCTGCTGGCGTGAGCATCCGTTCCCGTGGCCAGACATCGAGCAGCTCGTCGTGCAGTTCTCTGAAGGCGTTGTCGACCCATGGCAACGGCTGCTTGCCGGAGAACGCATCGCTCTTGAGCTCAAGCAACACAAAGATTGGAGCATGGTCGAGCTGTTGGTCAGACCAGGCCTTCAGCTCTGCAAGTCCATCAGCCAGCGTGTAGCAGGTTGTGCGAACGTCGAAGTCTGGGCTGTGGAGCACCTTGATCCCGGGCCGGGCAAGCCGCCCTTCGGGATCAAACGCCGGCACGTCCGCCCCCGCAACCTTCGCCATCGTCATCGCCCATGGATGGCGATACAGGCTTCCCTTGGGATCGCGATAGCAGTCGAGTTCAAAATGCCGCACACCAAGCCGATCAAGCTGCTCCGTCAACGGCCGCCGCGTGTAGTCGATCGCCTTGGCTTCCTCCCCCGCTACCGCCGCAATCGCCGACATCGTGAAGGCGTCTGGCGCTATGTGGTAGGAGTTGTGCGTGCCGAGCAGTTGAAGCTCATTGATCCGCCGCGATTCCTCCCCGCAGGCCATGCCTGCCACCACCGCGAGCGCAGCATTCGTGATCAACACAACTCTCGACGAACGCCCCATCATCATTCGTTTCTCACCATCTTTCATGAGAACGCACGGCCTGAAGATCACTCGCCTGCCGCAGCAAAGCCTCGTTTCCGCATCAGTGCTTTCGTGTCAGGATCACGGCCACGAAATCCGCGGTAGGCCTCGGCTGCATCGACGGTGTTGCCAGCAGAGAACACCTGGCCCACCAGCCGGCCAGCGACCTCTGCATCCCACGGGCCCTCAGCTTCGGTAAATGCCTCCCACGCATCGGCCGTCAACACATCAGCCCAGAGGTAGCTGTAGTAGGCCGCGGAGTAGGCATCTCCGGTGAACAGGTGCAAGAAGTGCGGCAGACGATGCCGCATCACACCGACCGCCTGGGGCATCCCAATCGCTGCGAGCGTCTCTCGCTCAAACACCGCGATATCTGCTGGTGGTTCAGCAAGATGCAGTTTCATATCGACCAGCGCACTCGCCAGAAACTCCACCGTGCCAAAGCCAACATTGAAGGCGGAAGCCCGCTCTATCTTCGCCACGAGGTCTTTCGGAATCGGCTCACCCGTCTCCACATGCAGCGCGTAGGTCTCGAGAATCTCCGGTGTGGAGAGCCAGTGCTCCAGCACCTGCGAGGGAAACTCCACGTAGTCACGAGGCACTCGCGTGCCTGAGAGCGAAGGATACGTCACCTTCGATGAGAGTCCGTGCAGGGCGTGACCAAACTCGTGAAAGAGGGTTTCTGCGTCGGTCCAGGAGATGGTGACCGCCTCGCCCGCGGGTGGCTTGGTGAAGTTGCAGTTGTTGGAAACGATCGCGGTTGAGCCCTCGTCACATGACGCCTGGGCCCGATACCCGCTCATCCAGGCCCCTGAACGCTTGCCAGGCCGAGCGAAGGGATCGAAGTACCACAGCCCCACATGCTCGCCGTTTCCTCGGTGAACTCCCCAGACCCGCACATCGGGATGAAACACGGGCACGCCCCCCTGCTCCACCGGCCCGCTGTCAAGCGGCGAGAAATGCAGATCAAAGAGCGTCGCCGCCACATGAAACATGCCTTCGCGGAGTTTCTCGAGCTGCAGATAAGGCACAATCTCGGCCTCATCGAGATCATAGTCTCGCAGCCGCACCTTCTCTGCGTAGTAGCGGTAGTCCCACGGCTCGATGTTCAACGCTGCGCCTTCCGCATCGGCAACCGCCTGCATCGCCGCAACCTCACTGGCAACAGTGGCCACCGCCGGCGTCCAGACCTCCTCCATCAACGCCATCGCTCGTTCAGGCGTGCGAGCCATCGCATGCTCAAGCTGCCAGTGGGCGTGGGTGGCATAACCGAGCAGATGGGCACGCTCCGCCCGCAGAGCGACCACTTCGCGAATGATGCCGAGGGTGTTGGTTGGCCCGTCTTCCGCTCCTCGGCTGACAAACATTCGCCAGACCTCCTCGCGGAGCTGCCGATTGTCGGCCACCGTCAGCACCGGCTCGACCACCGAACGTGTGTTGGCCAGCGCCCAGCCGGTCTTTCCGCGACGGGTCGCCTCTGCAGCAGCCGCAGCCACAAGCGACTCAGGCAGCCCAGCCAGCCGGCTTTGATCGTCGACCAGCACGAAACGATCGTTCTCGTCAGCGAGCACATGCTGGGCAAAATCTGTGGTCAGTGTGGCAAGCGTGCCGTTGATCTCGGCGAGCGTCCGCTTCGACGTGGCGTCGAGCGCGGCTCCCTGTCGCACGAAGCTCGTATAGGTCAGCCAGGTCAGCCGCTGCTGCTCAGCCGTCAGCCCAGCTGACTCACGGCTGTCGTACACCGCTTTAACACGTGCGAAGAGCGGACCGTTCTGAATGATTCGGTCACCATGCGCCGCCAGCTTCGGCGACATCTCCCGCTCAACCGCCTGCACAGCATCATCGGCAAGGTTGCTGGTGAACACGGAATAGATCGTGCCCACCCGCTCAAGAGCCGTTCCGGCCCGTTCGAGCGCGGCGATCGTGTTGTCAAACGTCGCTGGTTCGGCGTTTTCAGCGATGGCGTCGACTGCAGCGAGTTCTGCCGCCATCGCAGCCTCGAGCGCCGGCCCGAGTCCTGCGGGCGTCACCTGGTCAAACGGTGGCACGCCACCATAGGGGCCCGTCCAGTTGGCAAGTGGGTTGGTTTGGGCATCAGCAGATGGCATCGAGACGTCCTTATCAGCAGCATGCGAGCCGGCTCCCATTTGGCTCGTCCCGCCGCCATGATAATGGCCTCAGGCACACAGTGGGCAGACGCGTTTCGAGAAAGGAAACCGGCCATGATCCAGACAACGAGAAATACCGCCGTTCTGATCCACCTTCACGCCGGCTGCCGCTCGCTGCTGACCGCAGCAGTGCTCGTGGCTCTCCTTCTCTCAGCCCGTGATTCCACAGCTGAACTCCACGCCGCCGCCGCCATCGTCGATATCACCCCGCAGCAGTTTCCGGTGTTCATCAACGGCGGCTTCACCGCCCGCAAAGGCGAGCCACGCGATGTCAAAGCCCGAGCGGTCGTGCTCGACGATGGCACCACGAAGATCGCCATGGTGGTGGCTGACAGCTGCATCCTGCCCAAAGACCTCATCGATGCGAGCAAGGCGCTCGCCAGCGACCGCACCGGCATCCCGGCTGATCACATCATGATCTCGGCCACCCACACCCACACCGCACCATCGGCGATCAGCGCTCTCGGCACCCCCGCAGATGAAACCTACGTGCCGTACCTCCGGCTGCGACTCGCCGACGCGATTGCGGAAGCCGCTGCAAAGCTTGAGCCCGCTGTGGTCGGCTTCGGATCGATCGATGCCTCCGAGTTCACAGCACTCCGCCGCTGGGTGTTGCGGCCCGATCTTGTCCGTACCGATCCCTTCGGCGACCCCACGGTACGGGCCACGATGCATGCGGCGAAAGACAACCTGCTCGGGGTGATTGGCGAGTCTGGACCAGAAGATCCCGAGCTCTCAGTGATCTCGCTGCAGACGCCAGAGGGCCACCCGATCGCCCTGCTTGCCAACTTCTCAATGCACTACTACGGCGGTGGCCCAGCAGCCGACTACTTCGGCAGCTTCTGCAACGCCCTCGAAACCCACTACACGCAGTCCCGCGAGATCAACGGCCCGACGCCCGTGGCAATCATGTCGCACGGCTGCAGCGGTGATATCTGGCGGGTCGACTATCGCACCGGCGAGCAGCAAGACTACGACACCTTCGTCGCTGGCATGGTGAGCAGGGCCGTTGAGGCGATCGATGCCATTGGTGAACATCGCGACGCCGATCTCGCCATGGCCGAGCACCGTATGCCGTTGTCGTACCGGCTCCCCACAGCCGCTCGCCTGGCCTGGGCGAAGGGCATTGTCGAAAGCCTCGGTGACAGCCTGCCCACAACGCAGGAGCAGGTCTATGCGATCGAACAACTGCAACTTGCCGAGCGAGGCAGCACTGAGGTCGTGGTCCAGGCGATCCGCATCGGCGACATCGCGATTGCCACCACGCCCACCGAGACCTACGCGCTGACCGGTCTCAAACTCAAACGCCAGAGCCCCGCTGCCCACACAATGGTGATCGAACTTGCCAACGGTGGCGATGGCTATATTCCGCCACCTGAGCAGCATGCCCTTGGCGGCTACAACACCTGGCCCGCCCGTTCAGCAGGCCTTGAGGTCACCGCAGAGCCGAAGATCGTGGCGGCGTCATTGAATCTGCTCGAGGCGGTTTGCGACACACCACGGAAGCCACTCACGCCACCAGCGAGCCCGATGGCAACGCGGATCCAAAGCCTCGAGCCGCTGGCGTATTACCCGCTCGACGAGATGGCTGGCCCTGTCGCATCCGATGCAGGCAGCCACAAGCGAGACGCTGTGATTGAGGGGCATGCGACCTATTACCTGGCCGGCCCGAGCGGCCCCAGCTTCGCCGAAGGCACGACGATCAACCGCAGTCTGCAGCTGGTGGGCGGCAGGCTGGCCACTCGTGGAGCCGATCTGACCGACCACTTCACCATCAGCATGTGGTGCTGGAACGGACTTGGCGGCGAAACCAGGGAGATTCAGGGCTGGCTCGCCTCCCTCGACCATACCGATTCCGTCAGCCCTGCTGGTCTCCACCTGGGCCTTGCGAGCACCGGCCCTGAGTCAGGCCGGCTGGTGCTCGATCTCGGCGGCACACGACACACAGGCACGGCCACATTGACTCGCTGGCAGTGGCACCACGTAGCGCTCGTGCGGGATGGCGACGCCTGGCGGCTCTATGTCGATGGCGTGCTCGACGCATCAGGCACGACTGCAACGGGCTTTGGCGTCGGCAACATGCTCTTCCTCGGTGGACGCAGCGACGGCGTGGACGGCTGGGAAGGCCGACTCGACGAGATCGCCCTGTTTGCTCGCAGCCTCTCGGCCGACGCCGTAGCCAGCCTCGCTCACGGCACGCCCACCACCGACACCCCCTAAGCTCAGCCCGGGGCTCTCGGCGGCGTGTCGGTGTCGGTGATCCGACCATCCTCGTCTCGACGCAGACGGAGTTTCTCCAGGATCGCATCACTCACCAGCGTTGCCACCGGCGGGGTGCTGCCAGTGGCTGGCGGGCCGGCAGCTCGCCCACGAGCCTCCGGGGAAAGCCAGCGGCTCTCCAGGTTGCGAATCTTCTCGAATGCGAAACCGGCCCACGTGTCATCACCCACCGCTCGCGAAAGCGTGTGGATCGCCCCGCTGACATGAGTGGCATAGGCCACCTCGCGATCACCGACAGTCTCGATCGCCTGGACCGCCCATGTATCAAACAGTGGGAAGCCCTGTTCAAGCAGGTCGGTGAAGGCCGCCGGCCGCACCGGCAGCGGACGCTCATTGATCGGGATGTGCGGCTGATCATCAAGCCGCACCGACGCCAAGGCGGTCGATGGGTCGGTGAAATCGTGCACGCTTACCTCAGCGTCCGACACCGCGACCAGCTTGTCGCCCACCCGCACCGACCGCTCAATGCTTGCCTCATGGTCGATCGTGCCCAGCGGCACAATGCCTGTCTCCACATCGAAATGCACCACTTCTAACGCCTGCTTTGGCATCGGTCGCAGCCAGGGCATCACGGCAGTCGCGGCGAGCGTCCAGACACCATCAGGCCCAGGCATGGGATCGACGGGCCGCTCCCACCACCAGGAGACACCTTCGCTGGTCACGGGAACCGTGACCACACCCTTCTCCGGATAGAAGCCCATCGCCAGTGGATCACCATCTCCTCGCATCCAACGGTCACCAGTGATTGGTGTGCTGGTCTGACGGCCGCCGTCGAAGGTGTATCGGTGGAGCAGCTGTGGAAGCTCTGGGTCGTTCACATCAAACAGGGAGAGCTGAAGCCCGAGAAACCTGCCGCTTCGCTCATCGGCATCACGGCCGATCGCCAACAGCAGCCCATCGTCAAGCGGCTGCAGGTGGTCGGCGTAGCCAGGCACATGCAGCTCGCCGAGAAGCGTAGGAGCGGTCGGCACCGAGAGATCCACCACAAAGAGAGGATCCGTAAACCGGAAGGTCACAAAGTATGCCCGGTTGTCGACAATCCTCGCCGCGTAAAGCTGCTCATCCGCAGCAATTCCTCCGAGGCTCCCCACCACCTCCAGCGAATCGGCGGCTGTTTCCAAGACCACCACGCCATGGCCATCAGCACGCTGCTGCACAACCGCCTGCAACACGCCGTCCGTCTCGCCGACCGCAAACCGGTTGAGCAGCGTGCCCTCAAAACTTCCCACTGCAACCAAGGCAGGTCCCGACTGACCGGTGAGTGTCACGTCAATCCGAGCAACGTCCGTCACCGGCGGCTCCCAGACCATGATCTCAGGCCGAAGTGCGATCACGGGCACACC
>Ga0181607_10000571_pt1 | contig 31947 bp, 51 predicted proteins | sample 041ome_9_FD_132420 | JGI IMG/M metagenome (GOLD analysis project Ga0181607, IMG submission 132420) | Coastal salt marsh microbial communities from the Groves Creek Marsh, Skidaway Island, Georgia - 041413US metaG (megahit assembly) | ecosystem: Environmental > Aquatic > Marine > Intertidal zone...
GGTTGGCATTTAGGAAAAAATGGATCCCAACATATGCACACGCATTCAGTAGGTATAGAAGTAAATAATTTTGGTTATCTTAAAGATGGTAAAACATATGCAGGTACTACAGCCCATGAATCACAAATTGTAGAATTAGATAAAGAATTTAGAGGATATAAACACTGGCACAGATATTCTGATGCCCAGATTGAAGCTTTACGTAAATGGATTTTATGGATTGCTGAAAGAGATGGTATCGATGTTAGAGCGGGATTACCTGCTTTAATTAAAGAAAAAGGTGCTGATGCTTTTGAATTTAACGAAGATGCTTATTACGGAAGAGTAAAAGGTCTTTGGACTCATACTAATACAAGAAAAGATAAAGTCGATATGTTCCCACAACAAGAGTTGATGGACATGCTCACATCATTATGATAAAATATATTATATTAACTTTGGTATTATTAACTTCTTGTGCTCCTAAAAAGGATTACGAAACAGGATATGTTACAACTGGTAACCCTGATAATAGTTATTTAGATACTACTAAAATTTATTGTTGTGGAGATTAAAGAATTAGAAGATATTTATAAAACAAAAGAATTTAAATCATTATCTTGGATACAAAGATTATGGATTCGTATTAAAGTTGCTTTTATACAAACTATAACCCTACACTAAAGATGATCAAATCGACATACATGAAGGTAACAATAGCTGGATCAGCATCAATAGGATTCTTTTGCTCCTATTTTATGGAACTAACAATGGCCAATGCAGAACAGTATTTAGCAGTTGCTGCTGTGCTTTTATTAGATGGATTTTTCGGCGTAATAGCTGGAATTAAAAGAGAAGGGTTTAAAACATATAAAGCTCTTAAAGTATTAAAATCATTAGCAACCTGGGAGATAATCCTTACAGCTATATTAATGATTGAAAAAGGTTTTGCTGGTACAAGTTGGTTAAGTGAAACAGTTATTACCCCATTTATAGTTTTTCAATTAATGTCTGCTCTTAAAAACGCTTCTATGGCAGGTTTCATCAAAAATGAGTTATTAAACATTATTTTAGATAAAATCGATAAACATAAAGGCGATAGAGTATGAAACAATTATTAAATAGTATTACTGATACACGTATGGTGTATCTTTTAATGTCACTTGTATTACTTGCAGGATATTTTACACAATCTTGGGGTATAGTGATTTTTGTAACATTCATGTTGAACGTTGGAGTATGGACAGGTTTTTGTCCTTCTAAATGGTTCTTCGGTAAATGCGGATTTAAAAAATCTGACTTATAAAAATGAGTGCTTTAGATGGCATATCACTTAATGCCAAAATTTCCTTAGCAATTGCAGGCATTATTATGTTAACCTTCTTTTCAGTACAAACTTGTATTGTATTTGGGTTATGTGAACCCTCTTTAGAATTAGCTAAATTTGGTTGGGGTTGTGTTGTATTCTTCATGCCTCCCTTCTTTAAAGTAGTACAAGAATTTTTACTGAACAAAGCTAAAATTAAAGATGAATTAAGTAATAAAAATCTTTATCTAGAACATGCTGCTAAAATTATTAGACACGATATGCATAGTGGTATCAATACTTATATTCCTAGAGGTGTAAAATCCCTTAAAAGAAGATTGAGCGAAGAACAAATTAAAGAATTAAAAATTACATCTCCACTTAAACTGGTAGAAGATGGTGTTCACCATGCTCAAAAAGTATATGCTGGGGTATACGAATTTACAAATTTATTTAAAGCAAATGCTCATATGAATGTTAAGCCCCACAATATTAAAGCTATATTGGGGGACTATTTAAAATTAACAGCCTATGTTCAACAGGTTATTTTAGATGATAATTTACCGGAAGAATTAATTGTAAATGAACCTTTATTCTGTACGGCTTTAGATAACTTGATTCGTAATGGATTAAAATATAACGATTCTAAAACAAAATTTGTAAAAATTTATCATGAGGGTAGTTATCACCAAGGAAGTTATATAGTTATAGAAGATAATGGGAGAGGAATTACTCAAGAAGAATTTATTGAGTTAAGCAAACCCTATGTTAGGAAAAAAGATCAGAAAGAAGGTGGCACAGGATTAGGATTAAACATCTGTGTAGCTATCTTAAAAGAACACGGTTTTGGAATTACAGCAGAAAAACTAAAACAAGGTACTAAAATTAAAATTAAGATAGACTAATGATTAACACATTAATGTTAATAGATGATGAAAATTTATTTCATCTGGTATTTGAGGATGCATGTTCAATTCTAGATATGGCTTTATCATTTGAAGCTTTAGATAGCTCTGATGAGGCTGATGCTAAATTCAAAGCATGGTTCCCAGACGACCCAAATAAAGAACGCCCTGAATGTGTGTTTGTAGATTTAAATATTATAGGATCCTCTTATGACGGGATCGAAATGATTAGAAAAATTAACTACGAATACGGAGATGGGGTAGTAATAGGAATTATATCATCATCGGAAGATGAAGAAGAAATAGAAAAAGCTAAAAAAGTAGGTGCACAATTCTGGATTATAAAATCAGATGACATCGAACCCCGTTTAGAGGAATTCATGGAGGATTATGATAATTATAAATCAAAAAGTGCCCCATTTAAGATTTATAGATAATGGTCGAAATAACAGAACATACTAGAAATGTTCTACTAGAGGTTGCTAAAACAAAAAAAATCTATGTAGAAGGTAATTTCCTTAAAATTCTTAAAGCCCCAAAAGGTGATGTAGAATTTGAGGAATACCTTACATTATGTAAAGAAAAAGATATAACTACTAGAAAAAAACGATTAACAGTTACAAAACAAGTACAATCACAAAATAAAGAACTTGAAGCCGCAGCTAAAGAAAACGATAGAGTAAATAAGCAACTATCAAAGGCTTTAGATGAAGCCAGTAAATCAGCAGAAGAAGCAATTTTAGCTGAAAAAGAAGCCCATAAGTTAAGAGCAGAAGCAGAAAAGCTTAGAGACGCGGCTGTGGAGGATTTAGATACTCTCCAAAAACGCACCCAATTTGAATTAATAGGTCTTATAGTAAAAACAGCACTTTGGATTATAGGAGGGGTTGGAATCCTAACTTCTTGTTTGTATCTATATGTATTATCGGCTGGCATTGATGCTAAAATAATTGAATCTACATGGTCCAACTTATTTGGTATCTTATTAACCAACTCATTCAGTATTATAGGTACTATAATGGGTGTTAAATATGCCACTGAAAAACAATAAGACAATGTTAAAAAAAATACAAGAAAGGATATTTCCCTTTATAATCGCAACCTCTGCCCTGTCGGTATCTGCTTCGGCCGCTTTCTATTCAGTTAGCGGCCTTAGCAAACTCTTTGCAGGTGCAGCTTTTGCAGTCATTATTATGGCCGCATCTTTAGAAGTAGCTAAATTAGTAATTGCTTCTTTACTTTATCAATATCGTAAAACATTACCCCGAGGATTAAAAATATATTTAACCATAGCAGCATTTGTATTGGTATTGATTACTTCAATGGGCATTTATGGTTTCTTATCATCAGCTTATCAAGAAACAGCTAATAAAGCCGGTACTATTGATGCTAAAGTAGCTTTAGTTGAAACCAAAAGAGATAATGTGCAAAGTCAATTAGCGGTATATAATGCAGAAAAAGAAAATATCGACAAGGGTATTGCTGAACTAAGAAAGGGCTTATCAAACAACGTTATACAGTATACTAACGCTGAAGGGCAGTTAATAACAACAACCTCAAGTGCAACCCGTAAGGCTTTAGAAAGACAATTAGATCAAGCTGTTAAACGTCAAGATGAGTTAAATAACAAAGTAGATGGTTTAAATACCCAAATATTTGAATATGAAACTGAAATAGTTGAAATCCAAACTAATAATGATTTAGCAGGTGAATTAGGCCCACTAAAATATCTTTCAGGCTTAACTGGTGTCCCTATGGATCAAATTATTAATTGGTTACTTTTAACTATTATTTTCGTATTTGATCCTCTAGCAATTGCTTTGGTTATTGCTGCTAACTATGCTTTTGAACAATTAAAAGGTAAAACAAAACAAAACCTTTATGGAGAAAAAGTACCTGTAAATGATGACCCTGAAATGGGGTTATGGGATAATACCCTCAATGATGGTTTAGAAGAAGAAGTATTAGAAGAACCTAATGAAGCTCTAAAACAAGCAGCAGAATCTTATAAATAAAAAAAAAAAACAGAAGAAAAATCATCCGAACAATTAGAAGAAGATTTCGAAAAATTAGAAAAAGAATACGACGAATTCGATTTAAATAAGGATGGGGTTTTAAGTGAAGAAGAAATAAGAGCCAGAGAAGATGCACTATTAAATATCTCATCAACCTCAGGATGGAAAAAGAGAAAAATATTAAGAGAAAGGGAAAAAAGAGAAAATAGAAACGATGATTTAACTATTCGTTACTAAAGAATATTAAAAGATTTCCGCGAGGGGGGTTGGCTTAGCCAATCCCCCTTCGTATATTTAGGTGTAATAAAAAGATAAAGGTTATGTATGTAGATATTGAAGTTCAAGCAGATCGTTACGAAGAAGAACAAGCAATTCTTCAAGAGCTAGCGCAAGAAGATTTTGAAAACGGGGAAATCGTTTGTATATTTACCCCGCAAGAAAATGATGATTTACCATTTTAAATAAGAGTTATGAAAAAGCATTTCGAAACAGCAACAGAAAAATTTGAATTCACCGTTGATTTAGGTGGATGGAAAAAGAAAAAAGTACTAGAATTCAACCCACCAAATGGAGAATATTCAAGTGGGTTTATAAGTGAATTGAGTATGTTTGGTCAAAGTATGAATGTTAATTCTATTACAAAACAAGGATTAATGTTATATTCATTTGATATTCTAAACAATAAAACCACTGCTAAAATCAAGTGGGAAGATATTGAATTAGGAAACACATTAGATGTGCCTAAAGAAATTCCTGGGTTTGAGGGAACAAAAGCAGCATTAGATAGTCTTTCAATTTTCCAATAAACATGAAATCAAGCATGTATAATGTAGGGAATGAGGAACTTGTTCTTCAAGAAATAGCAAAACTGCAACCCTTAAATTACAATCAGTTTCGATGGTGGCGTCGTTATGACCAACCAAATAAGGCTTTAGATAAAAATGCCCCCTTATTAGATAAAATACAAAATGGTGATTTAGATTTTTCCCATTATTGGTGGCAAGCAAAATACACTGAGATGGAGTTAAATCAAAAATTAAATGAATCTATAGATTACCACCATTTCTTAGAGTCATGTCAAGTGGATAGAGCTCGAAGAAAAAGATTATACGAGGATTTTGATAAAACTGAAATTGAACTCCTTTCTTATATTCAAAAAGAATTTGAAAATGAGTTCCGTATGACTAAAGAAGATTATGATAAAGAAGTATCTGAATTTGGGGGTTCATTAGAAGAATTATATCATCACTGCACTGTGGTGTATGGTAAAAAAATAAGAATTAAATCTAAAAGAGGAAGACCTAAAAAAATATGAATAAATTAGATAAAGACTATCAAGAACTTTTAAAGGATATTATTTACAGCGGTAGAGATAAGGAGGATAGAACTGGGACTGGGACAAGGTCTGTATTTGGAAGACAAATCAGACATAAGATGGCAGATGGTTTCCCTCTCCTCACCACAAAGAAGATGGCATTTAAAACTATGGTAACTGAGTTGCTATGGTTCTTAAAAGGAGATACCAACATTAAGTATTTGGTTGACAATGGGTGTAACATTTGGAATGGTGATGCTTATAAAAACTACAAAAATGGCATTGCGGAAGTTGGGTTATTTGACAACCTACTCACCCAAGAAGAATTCATTAACAGAATCAAAACCGATGATGAGTTTGCTAAGCAATGGGGTGAGTTAGGTCCTATTTATGGTAAGCAATGGAGACTTTGGGGAACGGATACAGTTAGTATTGATCAGATACAAGACTTAATAAGCGAGATAAGAACAAACCCAGATTCAAGACGATTGATGGTTAATGCTTGGAATGTAGGTGAGTTAGATCAGATGACTCTTCCTCCATGCCATTACGGCTTTCAAGTTTATACAAGAGAGCTACTACCTAACGAACGTAAAGTAGAATGGGCAAAGAGTGTTGGTAAGGATGTAAGTTATGCTTACAAACTAACTCAAGAAGATTTAGATGAAAGAGGATTCCCACGTAGAACAATCTCACTGATGTGGAATCAGAGAAGTGTAGATACTTTCTTAGGACTTCCTTTCAACATTGCTTCCTACGGACTATTACTACTAATTCTAGCCAAAGAGGTAAACATGCTTCCAGACGAATTAATTGGTAACTTAGGTGATGTGCATCTATATAAGAATCATATTACTCAAGCTAAAGAACAGATCAACCGAGAACCTATGCCATTAACCACGGTTAAATATATGGATCACTTATACAAATTTGAAAGTTGGTTATTTGATCCAACATATGGTATGGTTCTACGACCTAAGGATTTTATCTTAGACAATTATCAATCTCACCCCTCAATTAAAGCACCTTTAAGTAATTAAGTTATGATAGAAGTACTAAAACATAGTTTAGGTTTATGTGGGGAGCATTGGCACCCAAATATTTTTACATTTTTAATAAGTGGGCTTGGATTAGCACCTGCTTATTCGTATATTAAGTATAAATTGAAAAGTTATAAAAATGAGAGTTAGTCATGAAACACCAATGTGTTTACTAGAGAGAAGTGAAAATTTTAATGATTATGATTATTGTCTTCCCCATCTTTTAGATAAAGAACCAGCATATCTAGATTATTTTCGCAGAGCTAAAGAAAAAGGAAGATATATTATAATGGACAATTCACTTCATGAGTTAGGTGAAGCCTATAACCATGAACGTTTATTACATTGGATTGAAGAATTACAACCTAATGAATTTATTGTTCCTGATGTTTGGGAAAATATGGGAGAATCAATTCAAAATGCTGAAATATGGAACCTATATAATTTTCCAGAAGGAGTAGAGAAGGTAGCTGTAGTTCAAGCAAAAACCCTCCACGAAGCATTTGAATGTACTAAAATTTATAAAGAACTAGGTTATAAAAAGATATGCTACTCATATGGGGCTTCATATTATAATGATATTTGTACACACCCCAATAAAGATTTAGGTAAAGCATTGGGTAGAATTTTTGTTATTTCTACTTTATATAACCAGGGGATATTAACAAAAACAGATAGAGTACACCTTTTAGGATGCTCAGTACCTCAAGAATTTAGATGGTATGAGGGAATAGATTGTATTGAATCGATTGATACCTCAAACCCTGTAATGGCTGCTTTAGAAAATATTTTTTACACTCATACTGGGTTAAGTACAAAACCTAAAGCAAACATGAATGATTTCTTCTACATAGATAGTAGTGAAATTAATGAAGAAAAATTACATTGGAATTTACAAAAATTTAGATTAATAAATAATATATAATATGGAAATGATTAGTTTATACGACTACCTAGGCAAAGCTGGTGGTAAAGAATTAGGAGCAAAGGTAACAGCAACCGCAACATCAATGGGAATTCCTCTCGACACTCGCTATGTCTCAAACCCAGTATATGAGGGGAATGTGGTACTCTACCCATCAAACTTTTTAAAATTATACTTCCAAAAAAATGCCTAAACTAAGAAAATTGGTGACCTATACTGATTACAGGTGGGAAGAAACCGAGGAGTTAACTCCCGAACAAATAGAAAAATGGAAATCAGGTGATGAGGATTTACAAGAAGAAGTTTTAGACGAAGTTGAATTTGAATTAGCTCGTGATAAATGCCTTGAAGATTCAGAATATCCCGAATTAATAGAAGACGAAGATGGCGAATAGTAACAGAACAGAGATCTATATAGAAGGATCTAAAGAAGCAATTGACAATTTTGTAGAACGATTTGAAAAGTGTCATAGTGGACCTTACCCAAATCAAGAAGAAAATCCTCACATCATAGATGAGTTTGGTGCTAAGGCAGAACTACTAATCGATAGAATTGGTTCAAAATGGGTTGAGATTTACGATGAAGGGTATTATCGTTCAAGTGATAATAGATGTGAAATCTATTTAGACTCAGCTTGGTACCCACCATCAGATATGATTTTAGAAATTTACAGACAAATGGCTGAAATTGATGATGAAATCAAAGTATCAGGTAAATATTGGGATGAAGGATACCAACCAATTGGGGTGTTTGAAGTGTATTATGGAGAAATAATTTCAGAAGAACAAGATATTGATGATGATGAAGATCAAGAATATTTTTGGGATGATGTAATCGAACCAACTTTTGATAAACTTCAAGAGAAGTTAGATAAAGTAATGAGAGAAATATAATATGACATTAAAAAAACAATCAATCCGTGGTCTAGAAGCTATCCTATTAAATGGTGAATCTACCACAAAAGAAGAATTAATTACGTTAAGTGAATCTTGGAGTGAGAATGAAGAACTTACTGTGAGAAAAATTTTAAAGCAGGGTGGAAAGTGTAAAATTGGTAACGATATTATATCTGTAAAACGTCCTGATGAAATTTATAGTTTAGTACGATAAAAGGATTAGCCTATATCCTCAAACATACCTGGCAAAAATAAAATTATATTAAAATTATGTTATTTACTGAAGAACAATTAGGTAAAATGAATGCAAAACATGCAGTAGTATCACTATCAGGTGGTATGGATTCCACTACTGTGTTGTTGAAATGTTTAAAGGAATTCGATACTGTAACCGCTTTAAGTTTTGATTATGGTCAAAAACACCGAGTTGAACTGGACCGTGCCCAATCATTAGTTAATCACTTAAATGGTAAACTTTTAGATGATGTTTTTATTTTAGATAATGATCTTAAATATAAACCTATCAAATATCAAGTAATTAAACTAGATGGTCTCCCAAATCTATTAAATTCAGCTTTAGTAGAAGGTGGTGATGAAGTACCAGAAGGACACTATGCTGAAGAAAACATGAAAGCAACAGTTGTTCCTAACCGTAACAAAATATTTGCTTCAATTACCCAGGCAGTGGCACTTTCAATTGCAGATAAAACGGAAGAAAACACGGTAATTGCGATGGGGATCCACGCAGGTGACCATGCAATCTATCCTGACTGTAGACAAGAATTCCGTGATTTGGATTTTGAAGCATTCCGTTCTGGTAACTGGGGTTCTGAAAGAGTAATGGTTTATACACCTTATTTAGATGGTGATAAGTTTACTATTCTTCAAGATGGAGAAAATTTATGTAATGATCTAGATTTAAACTTTGATGAAATTTATAAGCGTACAAATACTTCTTATAAACCAATCAAACATTATATCCAAAAGGAAGTAAGTGTAGGTCCTAATATGAAAGAAATCCAACCAATCCCTGTATGGTATAGTGATTATAAATCAGCATCATCAGTAGAACGTGTTGAAGCATTTCTTAAGTTGGGACGACCAGATCCAGTAGCTTATGCAAATGAAGAAGGTCCTGTAGATTGGGATACTGTAGTAGAGCATGTTGAACAAGTTTTAAAGGAATATAACCAATAAAATATGAGTGATAGAGAAATAATGAATGCTAAGGGTTTTAATAAGAATCAAGATCCATTTGGAGATAGATTTGAATCTCACCCCGCATCAGTAGATTGGAAACCTTCAAACCCTAAAACTATAATTCAAGAAGGGTTAGAAATAAATGGACAAAAAGTTCCTGATCCAAAACTACATCAAACTATTTCATTTATTAAATCGGGTATTCGCATATTAGGTTATGCGATTATCCCTTTTAATTTGGTATTGGCAGCTGGAGTTCTTATATTGAGCGAAGTAATAGGAATCGTCGAAGAATTAGTATGAATAAAAGAAAAAAATATATCCCCTCTGAAGACTATGTAGTGGTTAACCAAGATGGGGAAGTATTTACAGGGTTAAGAGGTGGATATTTCCAATATTCCCATGATTGGTCTAAAGCAAAACCTTTAGATATTTCATCCACCTATTATTTAATGAGAGTAAAAGGAAACGAATTAATAAAAGAAAACGAATTATGAAATTAGTGTACATATCGGCCACTTGGTGTGGTCCTTGCAAAATGTTTGCCCCAATAATGGCTAAAGTAGCAGAATCAGGTATTCCAGTAGAAAAGATGGATGCCGATAAAGACCAATCAACTGTGATGAAGTATGGAGTTAGAAGTATTCCTACTGTAATTAAAGTAGACAATAGTGGAAATGAGATTGGTAGATTTGTAGGTGTTAAAAATTTAGAAGAAATTAAATCATTTTATCATGGGTAAATTTCAATCAAGTAAAGTATTTGATGGGTTCAGTACAGTATTCCGTCAACACTCAGCAGAAGAAACACATTGTAGATTCCTCCACGGTTATGGTATTTCATTTAAAGTTTATTTTGAAGGTGAATTAGACCATAGAAATTGGGTTTGGGATTTTGGAGGTATGAAACGTGCAAAAACCCAAATTGATGGTATGTCTCCTAAAGAATGGATGGATTACATGTTTGATCACACTTTAGTAGTTGCTGAAGATGATCCTTATTTAGAAGGGTTTAAAGCTATGGGGGTTCATGGTTTAGCCCAAACTCGTGTAATACCAGCTACCGGAGCAGAAAAATTTGCTGAATTTATTTTTAATAAACTCAACGAATTTGTTAATACCGAAACTGAAGGGAGAGTAAGAGTTACAAAAGTTAAATTTATGGAGCATGGTAAAAATGCTGCTTATTACGTAGAATAGATATGAACGAAAAATTGTGGAATAAAACGGCACCATTAGGTCGAATTGAAGATTATGATAAAGTATTACCGATTGTGGAACTGTATCGTTGTGTACAGTCGGAAGGCAGTCGTTTTGGCCGTCCTACTATTGCCGTTAGGACTACCGGTTGCACTCACCGTTGTTTTTTTGGTGAGGGTGGTTGGTGTGATTCTTGGTACACGTCAATCCATCCTGAAAAAGGAGGATTTACATTTAACGACATTATCAAAATCTATGATGAAAATCCTCACGTTGAAGAAATGATGTTAACTGGAGGATCACCAACAATGCATCCAGCATTAGTAAACGAACTAACACATTTCGCTAATGAAAGAGGAATCCTCATTACGATCGAGACTGAAGGAAGTCATTTCCTCGAAACAGATTATCCGCTTGGTCTCCTTTCTATCTCACCTAAGTTTAGTAATAGTGTCCCTGTTGTTGGTGCCGTTACTCCTAACGGGTCAATCACAGATGAAAAGATGGTTAAGACGCACAATCGTCTTCGCCTTAATACTGAAGCCATTAGAGCGAGTATTGCTTATCATACTGACTACCATTATAAGCCTGTGTGGGATGGCACTGATAGCGGACTCGCTGAAATCGAGGCTTACAGACAAGAGCTCGATATTCCTAAAAATAAAACCTTTATCATGCCAGCAGGAGATACTAGAGAAACATTAATTGAAATGTATCCATTAGTATTTGAATTATGTGCAGAACATGGTTATAACATGACAGGACGTGATCACATTATTGCTTACGATACTAAAAGAGCTGTATAACTATGGATACTAGTAACTACACTTTCAGGGTTCACTATATAGATGGTCTCCAAGTTGAAGCTAGGGATTTAAAGGATAATGATGCTACATTTTTATGCCGGGTGTTTATCAATAAAAAAGAAATAAACACCCGCTTAGAATACAACTATTCATCAGCAGGAAGTAAGTGGATTGAAGAAAAATTTATCAATGCTGAAGAATTCTTGATTCCATGGAATGAGAATGAACTAAGAAGTGGACAATTTTATAAATACTTTTATAAAGGTTTAGTTCCTTATTATATTCAAATTTTTAAAATTATTCCTAATGGTGAGAATGAGTTAGTACATGAAGAAAATTTTGACCCTAGACACAAACTAGTTAATTTTACTCTTGATTCAGATGACCCTAAAGTTTTACACACATGGGCTTGTGTTATTGGAAAGTTTAAAAAAGAAAATAATTGTCAAGTATCAATTACAAATGAATATCTTAAGTTAAATCAAGATTATGATTTTGTAGATGCTTATTTTAACCTTGAAGATAATTATGATAGGTTTTATGCCGGGTATAAAATAGGAAGATATGGAGGGGAAAGTACCCCAGATTTATATCATAACCCTGATGGAATTCAAGGTAAAAACGATTTAGAAATTATTGAGGATATTCTCTACCATTATAGTAGAAATTTATGAATAATGTAATAATGATAATGAATGCTCGAAATCAATCTGCATTTCGGGATTGTATGAATAAATTAAACATTTCAAAAGTTTGGTTTAAGGGGTTTACTGAGTTTGAGTTAAATGTAGAAATAAATAAATTCATCCAAGAAACCCAATTTGATAATTATTATATCGTTTCAGATGACCTTCTAATCCAACCTGAAGCATTTGATCTTCTTCAAGAAAAATTAGAAATATACCCCATTGTAACAGGATGGGGGGTGTGGAGACAAAATTTTGAATGGACTACTATCCACAAACAAGACAAAATGCACATCTATAACCAGGGCCCTAAACTCCCTATGTTTAGAAAGCACTTTCAAACAGTTAGAACCTATGAAGTAGAAACCCTCCCAGATGAATTTGAAACCGCATTTACTGGTTGGTTTTATACAGGGATTAGGCGTGATATTTGGTTAAAACACCCATACCAAACTATGTCTATTAATAATAGACAACCAGGCGCATCCACGGATGCTCATTGGAGTAAAAGAATATTAAAAGAAGGGAAATACAAGCAAATGTGTTTCAAACAGGCTCGTGTTCTTCATTTATCATACCTTGATAAAGATTACGGAGATTTAGATTTTAGTAAAAAGAAAATTATAAAAGAATTTATTTAAAAAAAAGAAAAAAGATGAAAAAGATGATGATTTTATTGGCATTTGTAGTAAGTTTAACTGCTAATGCTTCACACCTCTTAGGAGGTTACATGCAAGCATATCAACGTGGAACTACCGACACAGTTGATATTTACGTAACATTATTTACGGATCCACAAGGAATATCACAATCCACTATTGTAGTTAATGAGTACAAAAAGGTAAATGGCACTTACCAACTTCAAGGAAACAGCACTATTACAAATCCACAAACTGGATACTTCCAGGGAATGAACGTCAGTCAGTACCACTTGGTAGATGTTCTATCAAATGGTGATTACCGATTTGTATACAGTAACTGTTGTAGAGGAATGTTGAGTAATGCTTCATCCGCTATGAATAGTAACTTTACCATTGGGTTAGATTACATGAAATCCTCTACACCCAATTCAGCTCCTATCTTATTAAACTTCCTACCTTCAACTTGGGTAACCGGAACACAACAACAAACAGTAATATTTGCCTTCGATGCAGATGGAGACTCTATTTTTATTGAAAAAGACGATGCCTTAAATCAATATAGTACTACTGGAACATTTGTACCCCTATCACCTTACAATCAACTAGATAGCTACGGAACATATAATGTAGCTGCAAGTGGAGTTGTTACCTGGACTCCTACTACACAAGGTAAATTTGGAACCGGATATAAAATTAGCGAATACAGAAACGGTTCACTAATTGGTGTAAATAGAGTTCAACAAGTTTATAGTGTTGTACAAGGAAGTACACCAAGCATATCTGCTCCATTCAATATGACTCTAAACAGTGATAGTACTATAACTATTAATCACGATTTGGTAAATGGAGATTCTCTACAAGTTGGTTTTACAGGAAGTAACTTCACAGCAGCACAGCTATTCATTTACGGAATTCCAGCTATTGATATGAGTAGTACATCATGGACATTAAAATCAATCACCCAACCAGGTGAGTACGAAGGGTTTTTAAGGCTTTATAATAGTACTTCAAATATGGACTTTCCAGTTACTTTAGTTGTAACCTCAACAATTGGTATTGAAGAACTTGAATTAGAACCTTTAACTTATAAAGTATACGATTGGTATGGTCGTTATATCGGGGAAAATGTAAATTGGAGAGATCTTAAAGGACTTTATATAATCCATTACAGTAATGGGAAAGTAGAAAAAATATTTAGATAATGTATAGATATAACGCAAAATTAGAAAGAGTAGTAGACGGAGATACAGTTGATGCTTTAGTAGATTTAGGATTTGATACTTGGAAAAAAGTTAGAATTAGAATGCATGGTATGAATGCTCCTGAATCTCGTACTAAAGATTTAGAGGAAAAAGCACGAGGTTTAGCTGCTAAAGAAAGACTTATAGAACTTTTGGGTGATGGAGATTTTATCTTACAATCACATGGGGTTGGAAAATATGGAAGGTGTTTAGGTACTTTATGGATAGATGAAACTGTTGATGTAAATAAAACTTTAATAAATGAAGGACACGCTGTTGAATATCATGGAGGTAAAAGATAATAAAATGTATTATATAACCCAGCACCCTATAAAAAAATCCGATTTGGGTTTTCATGGAAATTTATTTGGGGGAAAGTTACTAGCATGGTTAGATGCAGCTGCGGCTTCATATGCTTCTGAGTTTTGTGATACCCCACGAATGGTAACTAAATCAATTGATAAGTGTATTTTCAACAAACCAGCTAAGGAAGGACAATTGCTTAAAATATATGGTGATGTTAAAAAGATTGGAACCACTTCTTTAACACTGTATATGGAAGCTAGATCTCACAATGTTTATAATGGTAAACAAAATGTTATTTTAGCTACAAATATAACATTTGTTAGAATAGATGAAATGGGGGATGCTATCCCTATTAGTGATAGAGTAAAACAAAAATTAAATAAATGAGAGAATTAATTTCAGCTAAGGATATTGATATCCAAACAAAAATTATAGGTAAACAGATTGCAGATGACCACAGGGGGGATAAGACCCCCGTGGTTATGGTTGGCTTACTCAACGGTGCATTCGCGTTTTACAGCGATTTAGTACGCGCTACACCGATTGACATGGAATGCGATTTTATGCGCGTTAAATCGTATACAAAACGCAAACAAGGCGATATACAAATCACTAAAGACCTTGAGACATCTATTAAAGGTAAACATGTTTACTTAGTAGATGATATCCTAGACTCAGGCAATACAATGAAAGCCGTAGTAGAGTATTTAGAAGTAAAACACCCAGCATCCATTTCATCAGTTACCCTACTTACAAGAAAAGATTCTCCTTTCATAACACCAAAGTCCTATAGAGCATTTGATATTGATGATGAGTGGGTAATAGGTTATGGGATGGATGATAGTAAAGGATTTAATAGAAATTTAAGTTCAGTTTGGGCTCTGTAATTTGGGTTCGTATATTAATCAAAATAAAAAGTTATAGTTAATGGAAAATAAACGAAGAAAAATCCACGAAGAATTAGAAGTGGTACAAACAGGTTTTGCTAATGGTGTAGCACCGGGTTTCCCATTTACCGAGAAGGAAAAATTATCAATGATTGATGAGGCCGAAGAAGCATATGGTAAATTCTTAGATGCTCTAAAGTGTGATTGGAGAAATGATCCAAATTCAATGGAAACTCCTCGTAGAGTAGCTAAAGCATATGTAAACGATTTATGGGCTGGACGTTATACAGCAATGTCTCCAATTACCTCATTCCCTTCTGATGGTTATGATGGTGTTATTATTGAAAGAAATATTCCATTAACTTCAATGTGTTCACATCACCACCAAACTATTGGGGGTGTAGTTCATATTGGTTACATTGCTGGTATTGATGGTCAAGTAATTGGTTTGTCTAAATTAAATCGTATTGTAGAATTATTTGGTCGTAGAGGTGCTATCCAAGAACAACTTACCTCAGCAATTCACAATGCAGTTGATAAGATTACTGAAGGCAATTTGGGTGTAATTGTTACTATTGTAGGAACCCATAATTGTGTAAGCTGTAGAGGTGTTAAGCATCAAGGTGCTGCAATGGTTACTACTAAAGCATCAGGAGCATTTAGAGATGATACAAATAATGCACGTAAAGAATTTTTTGATAGTCTGAAGATTAATAACGGAGGACATAATATTTAAATAAATAATAGTTATGACACAATTTGAACAAGAAATAGAAGTAATTCTAATGAACAGTTTAGGTACTCTTCAATCATTAAGAGATAGAGACCAACTTAGCATCATCCCGGATACTGAATGGGCTGAATATACTGCTAAAAAAATAGCAGATCAATTCAAGGGCAATTATGTCCCATTTGTGAGTGAAGTAGAAACATTTAATGCTACAATGGGTAAACCCAACAATTATGAGCCAGTTATACCAGAAGAAAAAGAATGGATGTTTGTTTACAATTTCATCCTTGAAGAACTTGAAGAGTACAAACACGCCTGTGAGACAGGGGACATTGTTGAAATTCTTGATGCTTTATGTGACATTGCCTACGTCTCGATTGGTAACGGAGCTATGCTACATGGTCTTAAGGATAAGTTATGGGAAGCCTATCAAGAAGTACAAGCGTCGAATATGTCAAAGGCTTGTAATAGTGAAGAGGAAGCACAACAAACGGTCGAAAGACGTTCCGCAGAACAAAATGAACCGTGTCACTACGAAAAGGTTGGGGAATATTATATTGTCTATAGAAGCCGTGATCGTAAAGTAATGAAAAATGTAAATTATTTTAGACCGGACCTTAAAAAATTCTTTTAATGTATAAAAAAGCATTTGCTCAAAAGATAGGTGATAATAAACATTTGATCCATCTTTGGGAAGATACAGGTTACTCTAAAGTAGAATGGATTAATAAGTCATACATTGAATGTGGTGAAGCTGATGCTACGCATGTTGGGTTGAATGGTGAACCTCTTAGAAGGATTTCTAATTGGAAGCCTGACAACCCAAAACTTCACTTCCATGATATCCCCCCTTATCAAAAATTCCTTATTGAAAAATATGGTATTAATGATGAACCTTCAATCTCACATCGGGAAGTATTTTTCGATATTGAGATTGAAATGGGTGAGGCTTTGACTGAAGAATACATTAAAAGTGCCCCTAAGAAAGTAACTTCAATTGCCTGGTACGATAAGCAATTAGATGAATGGGCTATTTTAATCCTGGATGTTAAGGGTAAACTTAATAGAACTAAAGCAAAAAACAAAGAAATCATCCCAGTAGCAACTGAGGATGAATTGCTAATGAAATTTATTGAGAGATTTAGAGAAATTGATCCTGACATTATTGTAGGTTGGAATAGTGATTATTTCGATATCCCTTATCTTTACTACAGAATATGTAACGTGTTAGGTGAAGATATTGCTCGTTATTTATCTCCTATAGGTTATGTTAGAGAAACTCCATGGTTTAAAGATCAATTTATCCAAATAGCCGGAGTTGAATCTTTGGATTATATGCGATTACATAAGAAGTTTAGTTGGGCTGATGAACCGTCATTTAAATTAGATGCTATTGGGGAAAAGTATGCTGGTCTTAATAAGATTGAATATGATGGAAATTTAGATAAATTATTTGAAGATGATCCACTTAAATTTGCTCAATACAATTTCCGTGATGTTGAAATTTTAAAAGTATTAGATGAAAAGTTAGAGTATTTATCACTTGTTAAAAATCTATCTCATAAAGGTAAACACAATTATAGTGAAGTATATGCTAATACCAAAACACAAGATGGAGCAATTTCAGCTTACTTACTAAGTGAAGGTATTGTACCCCCAGCTAAAGATCGTAATCCTTTATCTAAAAAGAACTATGCAGGTGGATATTTATTTTGTCCTAAAGCCGGTATCTATAATTATGTATTTGATGAAGATTTAACTTCACTATACCCTTCAATTATTATGACTATTAATATTGGTAAGGAAACAATGGTTGGAAGGATTATAGATGCTGATGATAGAAATAATCGTTTAGGTTTAAATGATTTACTACGAAGAGATCCTGAAGAAGAGCTTATAATTGAAAACGTAAAAAGAAAACGTACTAAGATTAAAGTTGGGGGGTTAATTAACCTAATCCAGGACATGGAAATGTCTATTTCAGCTAACGGTGTTTTCTTTAGGACTGATAAAGAATCGGTATTGTCTACTATTCTTAAAAAATGGTTTGATGAACGTGTGTTGTATAAAAATGAAATGAAAAAAGCATATAAAGCTGGTGATAAAGAATTAGGTGCCGCTTTCCATATGAAGCAGTATACTATGAAGATTTTGCTAAACAGTTTGTATGGTGCAACAGCTCTTGGTAGTTTCCGCTATGGTAATGTTATTTTATCTGAATCTATTACTCTGAGTGGTCAGCGTATTATTCAAGAGAGTGCATTAACTGCAAATCGTCATATTAACAAGGTTATAAAAGAGAATATAGAATTATGAAGCATATAGAAGATACTCCTTGGTGGATTTGTGATCCTGAAGATACTAACTATGTAGCTTATTCCGATACTGATTCTATTTACATCCACGCAGAACCTTTACTTAGACATTTGTATTCTAATTTTGATGAAATGCCTAGTGAAGAAAAAGATGATAAGCTAGAAGAAATTGCCTTAAAGTATCAGGATATTATTACTGATTCCTATGATGTGCTAGCTTCAGATTGTTTCAATGCTAAGGGGAAACATAGATTAGAAATGAAAACTGAATGTGTTATCCGCTCAGCTTATTTTAGAGCTACTCGTCGTTATGCTCAGTGGATTACTAAACAGGAAGGTATTGTAAAAGAATCCCTTGATGTAAAAGGTTTAGAGTTTAAAAAAGCAAATTTCCCACCAGTGTTAGGTAAATTTTTCCATAAAACGTTAGTTGACGTCTTAAAAGGTGCGCAGCAACCTGAGATAGACACCCGTGTGAAGGAATTTAAACAGCAAATATTAGACGGTAGTATACCGCTAACAGAACTAGGTAACCCCACATCAGTTAAAACATTAAACAAATATACTGAACGTAAAGCTCGTGCTGGGGAAATGTTTTCTACAATTGCTAAGGGTGCTCCAGCAGCAGTTAAATCGGTTATTATATATAATGACTTACTTAGGTTTTGGGGATTAAGTAAAGACCATAGTTATATTACTCAAGGTGAAAAAGTAAAATGGATCTACTTAAAACCAAATGCATACCAGATTGATGCAATTGCATTTTTAGAATGGGATATGCCCCCTAAGATCCGTACATTTATAGAACAGAATGCTGATAGGAAGAAGATTTTTGATTCTATTCTACTAAATAAATTAGAGGGTTTTTATAATGACCTTGGTTGGACTTTGAATTTAAACCCTTATAAAGAAATGTTTTTTAATCTATAATGAAAGTACTAGGAATTACAGGAGGAATCCATAGTTGTGGTTTAGCGTTAGTTGAAGATGGTAAACCTATATTTGCCTTTGAAGAAGAAAGATTTACTAGAATCAAATCATATAAAGATTTTCAAAGAGATTATCATAGATACCCTCTAGAGTCACTACATAATGCTCTAAAATACTTCCCAGAGCATATGAAAGGTATTGATTATATAGCAGGATTTTTACCAAAAGATAGATTTGCAGATCCTATGTTTGGTGCTATTGGGTTGCGAGAAAGAACAAATGCCCCCTATATAGAAGTTAGCCACCATGAATCCCACTGTAATTTGGCTTATTATCTTAGTGGGTTTGAAGAAGATACCTTAGTAGTTTCTATTGATGCTAGTGGTAATTACCACAGTGCTAAGTACTACATTGGTAAGGAAGGTAATCTGAATTATATAGATGGTATAGGCATTTATAATAAATCTTTGGGACATTATTACAGTATGCTTACCGAATTTTTAGGGTTTAAACGTCTTAAAGATGAGGGGAAAGTAGTTGGGATGGCTTCTCATGGTAATTTTAACCAAGATCTTTATGATGTGTTTAATGACTCAATTACTATAGAAGGTCTCCACACAGACCCGGATTACAATCATGGTGAAGGAGTACCTATGGGGAAGTTATATGAAGATTTTTATAAAAACTATTATAAAAAGTTTGGTAGTATCTATAAAGGTGAAACCCACCATTTACAAGATATAGCCTATAACGGGCAGTTAGTATTTGAAGAAAAAGTACTATCAAGTTTCAACCACCTCCATTCACTATATCCTGAAATTAAACACATAGCATTAGCTGGAGGAATTTTTGCTAATATCAAATTAAATAGAAGGATTAATGAGTTAGATTGGGTAAAGGAGATATTTGTTGCTCCTCCTATGGGTGATGAAGGTTTACCCTTAGGTAGCGCTCTTACAGTATACAAGAAGTATAACCCCGATTTTAAACCTTTCAAATTAGATAACATATTCTTAGGAACAGAATATTCAGATAGTGATTTTGAATATGATAAAACCAAATTTAATAAACGTCCCCTTAATTTTAAAGAATTAGCATATGATCTAAAAGAAGGTACCATTGTAGGATGGTTCCAGGGACGTTATGAGCATGGACCTAGAGCTTTGTGTAATCGAAGTATTATAGCTGATCCTAGTGTACCTGGAACTTATAAAAATGTAAATGACAGATTACAAAGGAATGATTTTATGCCTTTTGCTCCAGTAGTAATGGAGGAAAGAGCTAATGAAGTGTTCGATATTACTAAATCCCCATATACAGCTGAGTTTATGACTATGCTCTATGATACTAGGGGAGAATGGCAGGAAAAAATCCCAGCAGTAGTTCACCCTATAGACAAAACAGCCAGGATTCAAATTGTTACTAAGGAAAATAACCCACCATTCCATAACCTAATATCTGAATTCAATAATCTCACAAACATCCCAGTATTATTGAATACAAGCTTTAATGTGCATGGTGAACCTATAGTTTGTCATCCCCAAGAAGCGTTCGTACATTTGGAAAATGGAATTGTAGATAAACTAGTTGTAAATAATAACATCTATACTAAAAAATATGATAAATAAATCAATTATACAAAGCGTAATTAATAAATACTATTTGGGGCTTAATGAGTCTGTAAAGTGGAATATTCAAAACAATAATCTTGAAATTGATTTTATGACACCTACTAAGGATGTTATAGGAAGTATTTCATGTGAAAATTTTCAATTAGAAGATAGTAAATTAGCTATTTATGATACTAAAAAGTTACAAAATCTTATTTCAATTTGTAATGGTGATCTATTACTAGAACTAGAAAAAACCAACCAAGTATTTACTAAGTTGAAAATATCAGATATGAATTTTAACTTAAATTATGCTTTATCAGACCCATTACTTATAGATAAGGTAGGTACTGTGAATGTCCCTGAATGGGTAGTCGAATTAAACCTAACACCAGAGGATATTGAGAATATTATCAAAGCTAAAAGTGCATTGGCTCAAATTGATAATATGTTAGTTACAACATCAACCAATTTAGATGGTGAAGACGTTGTTGAGTTTGTATTTGGTGATGAATCAGGTCATAATAATAAAATTACATATCAAATTTTAGGAGATATTAAAGAAACCAATCTTAAACTCCCATTTAATTCAGATATGTTAAAAACTATCCTCCAGGCTAATAAAGATATGGATGGGGGTAAATTATATTTAAGTACTATGGGGCTTATGAGGTTACAATTTTCAAATAATGGAATTTCTAGTGACTATTTTATGGTTCGTCGCGCAGAAACATCCTTTTAATATATGTATATTCAACAAAACCACAACTTTAGGGAGCAAGTTTTGTTAAGTTTAACCCGCTGATCTTCGGACAGCATAAATTTTATTAATGATATGAGTACATTATTTAACGAGACATACGTCTCACCATTTGATTTATTGTTTAGAGACTTTTTTAAGTCTGAACTAGACTTCCAACCGGCTATCAATGCCAAAATCACCCACCCTGTAGACATTTTAGAGACAGAAGACGGACTGCATTTCGAAATTGCATGTACCGGTCTTACTAAAAAGGACATCGAGATCAATGTTGAAGGAGACATTCTAAGAATTTCTTACAACAAAGGTGAAGATAACATACCAGAAGGCACTTGGATCCATAGAGGGATTGCAAGGCGTTCTTTCAATTTAGGTTATAAGATTGCTCCAAAGTTCAGCTTAGCCAACGCTGATGCTGAGATGAATGATGGATTGTTAAAGATTACAATCCCTTACGCTGATGAAGCAAAACCAAAAGTTTTAAAAATTAAGTAACTAAATGCTCCCTAAAGTTTGGTTTACTGAATAAGGATTCGTATATTCACGTTATAAAATATAAAAAAATGAGTTATACTATTATTAAAGACCCGGTACTAGGGCAATTTCACATTTCTAAAGATGCCTACTGCTATACAGTAGTTGAAACCATCACTCCTGATGAAAAGAACCTTGAAAAGGGATCTAAAGGGAAAAATTATGAAAAGCCTGTAGGTCATTACGGTAAACTATCACACGCATTAGCTAAAATAGCTAAGTTTAAAACTGATAGAAAACCTGAATATACCTCAGTTATGTCTTATATTAAAGAATACGAAAAAGAAAGAGAATTAATGAATGAATTATTAAACAAAATCGGAATATGAAATTAGAAGCAATGTTCGATGCGGTTATCGTAAAACCGTTTGAAGAAGAAGAAACAATGTACGGTAACATTGTTGTCCCTGATCTTGGGAAAGACAGAAACGAAAAGGGGACAGTTATAGCTGTAGGCCCTGGTAAACCAACCATTACTGGAGAATTCATCAGTACAACGGTTCAAGTAGGAGATGTAGTAATTTTACCTACTATGGGATTCACAAAACTTGAATACGATAGTGAAGAATACTTTATTGGTCCTGAAAATCAAATTTTAGCAAAAATCAAAAACGAAAAATAGTATGCCTGTAGACATGAGAAAACAAGTCACTCTAGGGAGTGAAGCGAGAGAAAAACTTATGGAGGGAATCGACATCTTAGCGGATGCCGTAGTATCTACCATGGGTCCTAATGGACGTAATGTCTTAATCGAAAATAATGGAGCTTGGCCTCTATCAACTAAGGATGGAGTAACAGTTGCTGAATCTATTTGGGTAGATGGTCATATTCAAGACACGGGTGCTCAGATGGTAAAGCAAGCATCTGTAAAAACTGCTAAAAAAGCAGGTGATGGTACAACTACTTCTACTTTATTGGCACGTGAGATGGTTAAAGCCGGATTGCAACACCTCAATAATGGAGAAAATGCAGTTGAAATTAAAAGAGGTATTGATGCTGCTGTTAAGCAAGTAATCCAAATCCTTCAATCAAACTCAGAAGATATTTCATCTGAAGAACAACTAGAACAAGTTGCTACAATCTCAGCTAATAATGATGTTGAAATTGGTAAATTGATTGCTACTGCTATTGAAAAGGTAGGTCGTGATGGTGTGGTTCATATTGAAGAAAGCAAATCAGGTGAGACATATCTTGAAACAGTAGAAGGAATGCAGTTTGACAGAGGATACAAGTCCCACTTCTTTGTTACGGATAATGCTTCAATGACCTGTAATTTGGAAGATGTTTATATCTTGATTGCTGATCATAGATTTACTCAAGTTAAAGAACTACTCCCAGTCCTAGAAGGAGTATCAGCAACTAACAAATCATTATTGATCATTGCAGAAGATGTTGATAACGAAGCACTTGCAACCCTAATTGTAAACAAAGCACGTGGTACTCTAAAAGTAGCTGCTGTTAAAGCTCCTGATTTCGGTGATCGTCGTAAACTTATTCTAGAAGATATTGCTACATTAACTGGTGGTCAGGTATTTGACAAGGATAAAGGAATGAAACTTGATAAATTCAGTTGGGATTGGTTTGGTCAAGCTCGTGCTATTACCATTGATAAAGAACAAACAACTATTGTTGATGGTAAAGGTAGTGAAGAAGCTATTAATAACCGTGTTGCTGATCTTCAATCTCAAATTGATAAATCAACAACCCCATATGCCACAGAACAACTTCAAAACCGTTTAGCTAAAATGGTAGGTGGTGTTTCTATTATCCACGTTGGTGGTGCTACTGAAACTGAAATGTTGGAGAAAAAAGATCGTGTTGACGATGCTTTAAATGCTACTAAAGCTGCTCTTGAAGAAGGGATTGTTCCTGGTGGTGGTGCTGCTTTACTATATGCTCGTGAAGGTATTGAAACTATAGACAGTATTGGTTCTCAGATTGTATATAAAGCTTGTGGTAAACCATTTGAACAGATTCTAGTTAATGCTGGGTACGGTGTTGTAGATGCTCAAATGATTGGAAAATATCAACTAATAGACTCCGGTAATGGTGTTTGGGCTGGTTATGATCTTAAATCAGAAAAGGTTGTTAACATGAAGGATGCTGGTATTATTGATCCCACCAAAGTAACTCGTTCAGCGTTGGAAAATGCAGCATCAGTTGCAGGTACAATTCTACTTACAGAATGTGTGATCTCAACCCATCCAGAATCTAAAGGTAATTCCGCAGATGGTTCTATGACCACTTCAATGCCTATGATGTAATATGGAAACAAAAGTTATTGAACATAATGAACTTATTGCCACTAGAGTGCCACCTGGAGACAGGTGGACTCTTGTTGGTGATCCTAAAAAAGAAGTTTTTAAAACTCTAACAGATGCTTTAGAAGCATTTCTGCAAGAAACAGGTTTTAAAGGAGCTTATAGGTTGGATCCAATGGATAGTAAATTATATGCTATTCAGGCCCATGAAGAAGAGATTAAGAAAGAAGAACCCAAAATGTATTCATTATATGGGGAATTTAGACAGGGAATTTAATTTGGATTATCTAAAAATAATTCGTATATTTAAGTAAATAAAAAGTTATGAATCACAAACATAGTCTCCTTGTTGAGAAATACCGACCAGTTAATTTATCAAATTATGTTGGAAATGAACATATCAAAAAGACAATTTCTCAGTATCTAGCTAATAATGATATTCAAAATCTAATATTCTATGGACCCGCTGGAACAGGGAAAACAACTCTTGCTAAGCTCATTGTTAAAAATCTCGATTGTGATTTTCTTTATATTAATGCCTCGGATGAACGTGGCATTGAAACGATTAGGGATAAAGTATCAGGATTTGCGTCAGCGGCTAGCTTTAAATCTATTAAAGTGGTCATTTTGGATGAAGCTGATTTTCTTACTATCCAAGCGCAAGCTTCGCTCCGTAATGTTATCGAAACTTTCTCGCGTACGACAAGGTTTATTTTAACTTGTAACTATGTAGAACGTATTATTGATCCACTTCAATCACGTTGTCAAACACTTAAAATAGTACCCCCATCAAAACAAGATATAGCATACCATCTTATTGATGTATTTAAAGAAGAGAAAGTTGATTGTAGTGCTGATGATTTGAAAAGCATTATTAACCAATACTACCCAGATATTCGTAAAATGCTTAATACTATTCAATTATCGATCCAAGGTGATGAGGTAGTAGTAGATAAATCAGTACTTGTATCATCTAATTATATGTCACAGGTAATTAAAGAATTAAAGAATGCTAAACCGAATTGGAGAAATATTAGACAGATTATCGCTAATGCAAATATTAATGATTTTGAGGAATTCTATCGTTATTTGTATGATAATGCTTCTGTATACGCAGATGGAAATGAAGGAATGGTTGCTGTTTACATCAACGAGTATAGCTATCAGTCTAATTTCCGTATTGATAAAGAGATTAATGCAATGGCGCTCATCTCAAAACTAATAGAATTAAAATAATAAATAAATAAATAAACAAATGGAACAACAAAACCCACAACTCAACATTGATTTGAAAAGTACAACATCAGTTGAAACCCCTGAAGGGAACAAAGTATTTAGTCAAGGTGTTTTACTTCGTAAAGTATCTAAATTTGTAGTAGGAGCTGATGAAGATGCAGTTATGCCAATTCCTGTATTTTATGATCCAGCAACCGGAAAAATCTTAGAAAGTACTATTCCAGTTGAACTACGAGAAGAATACAAGAATGACGTTATTTGATTGGTTAAATGAGATAACTGTCAAAAAGACATCCCCTGAGGAATTTTCACAAGAATCGTGGGATAAATGGAATTCTTACATGATACATAGATATTTATCTATGAATATGGATTACATTGATATTGTAAATTATGTTCAAAAGATAAATCCACAAAGTAAGAAACAAATTTATTCCATTTACCGAGAAATGATACCAAAAAAGAAACTCTGGCTTAAGTACATTAAAAACGAAAACAAGAAAAATTATCAAGAATTAGCAGAATACATTGCTGAGTATTTTGAATGCTCTCTAGGAGAAGCAGATCATTATATTGATATTATACCTAAGTCAATTGAGGGAATTTTATGGGAAATGGGGGTTTCTGAAGAAGAAGCACAAAAGTTAATTAAAAAAGCAAAGTTATGAGCCGATTAAAAGAAATGCTTTACACCTCAGCTATTGCTGATAAAGCTAAAGCATTATTAACTCTAGAATTACTAGAAACCCATCCTGCGGGTATTGGAGATCACTCAACAGAGGATTTCTATAAAAACGCTGAAGAAGCACTTGCTATGTTAGCTGATGCTGATGATCGTTTAGAAGCGATTGAAAAATATTTAAACAAAAAACAAGTTATATAAAATGTCAGAACCAGTTGTAGAATATGAAATTAATGGTATAAATAAAACCGTTAATGATTTTGAAAGATTATACCCAGAATTAGCAGAGGAATTTCAAGCAGTTCAAAAAGAACAGTATGAATTATTTGCTGCTAAGATGTTAGATTATGGTTTATCTAATATTTCTTTAGGTTCAAATTTAGATACTAAAGAAGATAGAGATTTATCACTTACGGGGATTTGGTTACGTTGTAATGATAAAATCAATCGTTTGAAAAATATGTTAAAACGTAAAGGTCACAATTACGTTGTTAATGAACCAATGATTGATAGTTTTATTGATATCGCTAATTACGGGATTATAGCAATGCTCGTACTTAGAGGAAAATGGAAATAAGTTTTGGCTAAAAAGAAGATACCACAAGTAGTAAAGGATATACAAAGAAACCCTCCTATCCCTGTTGATTTTGCATATGAGAAAAATGTTTCATATTCTCAAGCATCCATGTATTGGCAATGTCCTAAAAAATGGGCATTGAATTACAGGGATGGGCATAAGGTAATTGAACAGTCTATCCATATGACATTCGGTACAGCCCTACACGAAACACTCCAGATGTACTTAGATGTTATGTATAACGAAAGTGGTGCTTCAGCTGATAGAATAGATTTAGAAGAAGACTTTGAAAACCGGTTAAGAGATGAGTATAAAAAAGCTTATAAGAAAAATAAAGGTGAACATTTTGCTGATTCACAAACACTTCAAGAATTCTATTCCGACGGAATTGAAATTATAAATTACCTTAAAAAGAATAGAGGTAAATATTTTTCAAAACGTGGGTGGTGGTTAGTTGGATGTGAGGTACCTATTGTATTGGCGCCTAATCCGCGTTTACCACGTGTTAAATACATGGGGTTTTTGGATGTCGTGTTATATAATGAGAACACAGAAAAATTCACTATTATAGACATAAAAACATCAACCCGTGGTTGGAATGATAAAGCAAAAAAGGATAAACTAAAACAATTCCAGCTAGTCTTATATAAAAAATTCTTCTCGGAACAATACAATATCCCAATTGATAATATTGATATTGAATTCTTCATTGTAAAGAGGAAATTATATGAGTCTGAAGATTTTGTAATAAAAAGAATCCAACAATTCAAACCCCCATCAGGGAAAACATCAGTAAATAAAGCAACTAAAATGCTTACTGAATTTTTAGATAATTGTTTTACTAAAGAAGGTTTTAGTGAAAAGGAAATGCCTGAAACTATTAATAATAATTGTAAATGGTGTCCTTTCTTTAAAACTCATTTATGTAAATCAACTTTCCAAGAATCCTGATATATGTATAGACAAAAATAATTAAGATTATGGCAAACAGAGACATGACATTAACAAGCGTAAAAATTCAAAGCGACTTGTTCGAAAATTTTAAAATTGAGTGTGTAAAACGTAAGTTTTCTTTTCAAAAGCTTGCTGATCGAGCAATTCATTTGTATCTTACAGATGAAGAATTTAGAAAGCAAGTTACATCTCATATGGATTTAACAATAGAAGAGTAAATTAAAAAATTTTATGGTAAAAGAAGGTTACATTAAAAAAGAAGATAGAAAAAAAATTCTACTTCTTACGGATGATATTCGTGTTCATTCCGGAGTTGCACAAATTGGTCGTGAGATGGTATTAAATACCTGTCATAGATACAATTGGGTTCAAATAGCAGGAGCTATCAAACATCCTGATAAAGGGAAAAGAATTGATATGTCTGAGTCTATTTCAAAAGAAACCAATGTAGAAGACTCAAATGTTATATTATACCCTACTGATGGGTATGGCACTCCAGATATGGTTAGGATGATGATTAGGGAAGAAAAAATAGATGCTATTTTCCTTATTACTGATCCTAGATACTTTACATGGTTGTTCCAAATGGAAAATGAAATTCGTAAACAGGTTCCTATTGCATACCTTAACATTTGGGATGATTATCCGGCACCTGCATATAATAAAGAATTTTATAATTCATGTGATGCTCTATTCGGCATTTCAAAACAAACTGTAAACATCAATGAATTGGTGTTAGGAGAAGATGGTAATACTAAAGTTATCAAATATGTACCTCATGGTTTAAATGATAAAATGTTCTTCCCTATTAAAGAAGATAATAATGAGGTAGAGGAATTTAGAAAGCAATTAACTCAGGGGAGAGATAAAGAATTTATTCTATTATTCAATTCTAGAAACATTAGACGTAAATCAATCCCAGATGCATTATTAGCTTGGAGGTATTTTATTGATCAATTAACTCCTGAACAGGCTTCTAAATGCTTATTTGCTCTTCACACACAACCTGTAGACCAAAATGGTACTGATCTCCCAGCAATCATTGACTATTTATTTCCAACTAAGGAGGAACAGCAAACATTGATTATTTCAAATAACAAGCTATCCACCCCACAAATGAATATGTTGTATAATTGTGCTGATGGTGTCATTTTGTTAAGTTCAAATGAAGGTTGGGGGTTATCATTAACAGAAGCATTATTAACTGGTACTCCGATTATTGCAAATGTAACAGGTGGTATGCAGGATCAAATGCGATTTGTAGATGAAAGTGGTAATTGGTTTAAACCAGATGCTGAAATTCCTTCTAACCATACAGGTAGATACAAAGAATGTGGTGAATGGGCTCTACCAGTTTTCCCAACAAATAGATCTTTAGTTGGTTCTGTACCTACACCTTATATTTGGGATGATAGGTGTAATGCTGAAGATGCAACTGAACAAATTATGGCTCTTTATCAAATGGGTAAGGAAGAACGCCAACATAGAGGTGAAGAAGGTAGGAAATGGGCTACTGGAGATGAGGCAGGTTTCACATCTGAAAAGATGTCTAATCGAATTATTGAAGGTATGGAAGAGTTATTTGAAACTTGGACTCCCAGAAAAAAATACACATTTTCCACAGATGAAGAATACGAACCAAGAGTTTTAAAGCATAAATTGTTATATTAATGAAGAATACATTTTACGTAAGTTGCCCAGTAGACACTTATTCAGGATATGGAGCTCGATCTAGAGATTTTATTAAAGCTCTTGTTGAACTGGATGAATATGATGTTAAAGTCATTCCCCAAAGATGGGGTAGTACTCCTTCCGGGTTTATAGAAGATCATATTGAGGAGTGGGGATTTATAAACCCTCTATTAACATTAGGTCAGTTAACCCAAAAACCAGATGTTTGGTGTCAAATCACAGTTCCAAATGAATTCCAACCTGTAGGGAAGTATAATATTGGTTTAACAGCAGGTATTGAAACTACAGCGTGTGCTCACCCTTGGATTGAAGGTTGTAATAGAATGGATATTGTATTAACATCATCAACCCATTCTAAAAATGTATTTGAAAATACTAAATATAGTACAGATAATGGGGGTGAGGTAAAACTTACTAAACCAATCCAAGTACTCATTGAGGGAGCTAATTTAGATGTCTATAAACCTATTAAAAAGGATGAATTTGAATCTTTAGATTTGTTTGAAGATATCAACTCTATTAAAGAATCTTTTGCTTATCTATTTGTAGGACATTGGATGCAAGGTAATATTAATGAAGATAGAAAAAACGTTGGTTTATTAATTAAAGCATTCTACGAATTGTTTAAAAACAAACCTAAACAACCAGCATTAATTCTAAAAACCAGTGGGGCTGGATCATCACTTATAGATAAGAGAGACATCCAAACCCGAATTGAGGCTATTAGAAAATCTGTTCCTGGGGGTAAGTTACCTAAAATCTACTTATTGCATGGTGAATTTACTAATAAGGAAATGAACGAACTATACAACCATCCAAAGGTAAAAGCCATGGTTAGTTTAACTAAGGGAGAAGGATTTGGTAGACCACTACTTGAATTTTCACTTACAAACAAACCAATAATCGCCTCAGGTTGGTCGGGTCATGTTGATTTCCTAAACAATGAATTTACAGCATTGTTGGGGGGTGAATTAAAACCTATTGACAAATCATCTCAAATAAAGGATATGTTAATTGAAGGCTCTCAATGGTTTAGTCCTGACCATGGTCACATAGGTCATTTCTTTAATGATGTTTATAAAAACTATAAAGATTGGTCTGTAAGAGGTAAAAGACAAGGACACCATAGTAGAAAAAACTTTAGTTTTGAAGTTATGGTTAATCAATTAAAAGAAATTTTAGATACTAATGTACCTGAATTTCCAAAAGAAATAAAATTAGAACTCCCTAAATTGAAATAAAATGGATAATTTAAAAATTTGTGATAGGTGTGGTAGCGATGCTTGCTATGTGCAAGAAGTAAACCAAGATATTAAAAACTACCAATGTATGGGGTGTGGTTTCCAAACTAACTCCCTAATGAAAAAAGATAGTGACTTTTTCGAAGAACAGATGGAAATTCTCCCTAATTTATATAAAGAATTAATGGGTGAAGATGAAGATGGAAAAATCTGGATGCCCACAACAATTAATTTACCCCAAAAGGGAATGATTTTTGCAAACGGGAAAAGTGTTGATGATTGGAGATGGGCTGCTGTAAAAGCAGTTCCAGTAACTGATGAAGACAAAGAAAAATACCCAATCCCAGGTAAAAAAGATGAATATTATGAGTGGAGAATGGATATGACCACACTTAATGAATACGGGGAGAAGGATTTCATCGATGCTATGGATTACATAGGGGTTTTTAATGGAGATCAATAAATTACTAGAAGCGCTAGAGTTACTAGATTCCAAAAATGTTAGAACGTTTAAAATAACGTTCTACGACAATAATATTAATGTAAAAAAGTTATTAAATGAAGTTAAGTTACGGTCTAACAGTTTGTGATGAACATGAGGATATCAAAAACCTTATTGAATATTTAATTGGTAAAATTGATAGTGAAGACGAAATTGTAGTTGTCTATGATTCAAATAGAGTTACAGATGAGGTGTTGGATGTTTTAAATATCTACCCCTCAGTAAATTATCACCCATTCAACTTCCAACAAAATTTCCTAGAAAATAAAAATTTTCTAAATAGTAAATGTACTGGGGATTATATTTTCCAATTAGATGCTGATGAATTACCTCATGAAGTATTATTAACTAATCTTAAAGCAATTCTAGAACCAAACCCTGTAGATATTTTGATTACACCCCGTAAAAATCTGGTTGAAGGTCTTACCCAAGATCATATTAATAAATGGGGGTGGAAAGTAAATAATCAAGGATGGGTAAACTGGCCAGATCAACAAAAACGTATTTATAAAAATGATCCTAGTATCCAATGGTCAGGCCATCAGGTACATGGGATGGTATCAGGGTATAAAACA
>Ga0181607_10000572_pt1 | contig 31934 bp, 30 predicted proteins | sample 041ome_9_FD_132420 | JGI IMG/M metagenome (GOLD analysis project Ga0181607, IMG submission 132420) | Coastal salt marsh microbial communities from the Groves Creek Marsh, Skidaway Island, Georgia - 041413US metaG (megahit assembly) | ecosystem: Environmental > Aquatic > Marine > Intertidal zone...
CAGCCATGAAGAGACTGCCCAAACAAAGTGTACAAAGATGACAGACGATGACCTAATGACCATTCGGCAAATGTGCGACTTGTTTGACGTAACAGCGCGCACGCTGCGATTTTACGAAGCCAAAGAGCTGATTTCGCCCATTCGCCGAGGCCAAAAACGCTTGTTCACAAAACGGGATAGTGCGCGTCTTAAGTTGATCCTTCGCGGAAAAAAGTTTGGCTTTTCCTTGGAGGACATTCGGCAATTGCTTGAGATGTATTACATGGAAGACCAGCAGGCCACGCAGTTGACCAAAACATTCCAATTAGCCAACAAACGTCTAGAGGAATTGAAAATTCAACGCGATGAATTGGACGAAACAATACGCGAATTAGAAGCACAAATTGAATGGGGCGCAGAATTCATGCGATCCAAAAACATATCCCCACAAAATTAGTTAGATAGCAGGAGCAAACATGCCAACTTACACCGCACCCGTCCGAGACATGGAATTCGTATTGAATGATGTGCTAAAGGTCCAAAACGCGGGCATTCAAGGCTATGCAGAGCTGGAAGCAGAGTTTATATCCGCCATTTTGAACGAAGCGGGCAAAATCACTTCTGAAGTTTTAGCCCCATTAAATGCAGTTGGTGACAAAGAAGGCTGCCATTTTGAAAATGGCATCGTGCGCACCCCAAAAGGATTTAAGGATGCTTTTGACCAAGTTCGTGATGGGGGGTGGACAGGTATAGATTGCGATCCTGAATATGGTGGGCAAGGCATGCCCTATATCATCGGAACCGCGGTCGGTGAGATGTTTGCCAGCTCGAATATGGCCTTCGGCATGTATCAAGGGTTAACGCACGGCGCCTATTCGGCAATTCACGCCCATGGCACCGATTCACAGAAACAAAGATATCTGCCCAAAATGGTTTCTTGTGAATGGACGGGCACAATGAACCTAACCGAGCCTCATTGTGGCACTGATCTTGGCCTTATGCGCACCAAGGCCGAACCACAACAAGATGGTACCTACAAGGTCACGGGACAAAAGATATTTATCTCGGCCGGTGATCACGATTTATCTGATAATATTATTCATTTGGTCCTTGCAAAAATCCCAGGTGGGCCAGATGGGGTAAAAGGAATTTCACTGTTCATTGTTCCAAAATTTATTGTGAATGATGATGGCACTTTGGGGGCGTGCAACTCCCTCTCTGTCGGTAAAATCGAAGAGAAAATGGGCATACACGGCAATGCCACCTGCGTGATGAATTATGATGGGGCAACGGGATATCTTTTAGGAGATATGCACAAAGGCATGCGCGCAATGTTCACAATGATGAACGAAGCACGCCTTGGCGTGGGCCTACAAGGTTTGGCGCAGGCCGAAGTCGCTTATCAAAATGCGCTTGCCTATGCCAAAGATCGCCTGCAAGGGCGCGATGTCACAGGCGTTAAAAATCCGGACGGCCCCGCAGATCTGTTGATCGTGCATCCTGATATTCGCCGCAATCTTATGGATCAAAAAAGCTTCATCGAAGGCGCGCGCGCGTTGGTGTTCTGGTCGGCTGAAATGATCGACCGTACACATCGCCAAGATGACAAAGACGCTGATGGCTTGGTCAGCCTGTTGATCCCAGTTGTCAAAGGTTTTTTGACCGACAAAGGGTTTGAAGCGGCTATTCAAGCGCAACAAGTCTATGGTGGGCATGGGTATATCGAAGAATGGGGCATGTCCCAATTCGCCCGTGATGCGCGGATTGCCATGATTTACGAAGGCGCAAACGGGGTTCAGGCGCTTGATTTGGTGGGCCGCAAGCTGGTGCAAGACGGCGGCAAACACGTTATGGCGTTCTTTGATTTGGTCAAAGCGTTTGTCTCGGAAAATAAAGGCCACGATGCCGAGTTTGATGCAGTATTCCTTGACCCGCTTAAGTCTGCATCAAAGGATTTGCAAACAGCAGCCATGTATTTCATGCAGGTCGCGATGAAAAATCCAAACGATGCGCTGGCTGGATCATATGACTTCATGCATTTATTCGGACATACGGTCGTCGGTCTGATGTGGGCGCGCATGGCTTTGGTGGCAAAAAATGTCCTGAAATCTGCGCCCAGTGACGCCGCGTTCTACGAGACAAAACTAAAAACCGCTCGCTACTATATGGCAAGACAACTGCCTGCGACAGCGATGCATTTGGCGCGGATCCAATCTGGATCAGCCACAGTGATGGGACTGGGCGCAGACGAATTCTAAGGGAGAGCGCGATGATCACCACACGATCCAATTGGATGACCGATGAACATGTGATGTTGGCGGAAATGACCGCCAAATTCATCAATGACGAATGGTCGCCCCATTTCGAACGCTGGCGCAACCAAGGCGAAATGGATATATCAACATGGCAACAAGCAGGTGAATTGGGCCTGCTTTGCCCATCAATTCCCGAAGAGTTTGGTGGTGCTGGTGGTGATTTTGGTCATGAAGCCGTGATTTTGATGGAGGGCAGCCGCGCAAATTTGGCTAGCTGGGGTCATGGTATCCACTCAGGTATCGTTGCACATTACATTCTTGCATATGGCACCGAAGAGCAAAAACAACGCTGGTTGCCCAAAATGGTATCAGGTGAATTGGTTGGTGCGTTGGCAATGACTGAACCATCAGGCGGATCTGACGTCCAAGCAATCAAAACCCGCGCGGTGAAAGAAGGTAACTCTTATCGCCTAACCGGACAAAAGACCTTTATCACCAATGGTCAACATGCAAACTTAATTGTCGTTGCGGCCAAAACCGATCCAACACAAGGATCAAAAGGAACCTCGCTGGTTGTTGTTGAGACAGATACAGCAGAAGGTTTCACCCGTGGCCGTAACCTTGATAAAATTGGCCTAAAGGCCGGGGACACATCTGAACTGTTCTTCGATAATGTCGAAATCCCACCTGAAAACATCCTTGGCGGCCAAGAAGGACAAGGGTTTTATCAGATGATGAAACAGCTTCCCCAAGAGCGCCTGATCATCGGGTGCGGCGCAGTTGGGGCCATGGAAGGTGCGGTTCAAAGAACGATTGATTATTGTAACGACCGTCAGGCCTTTGGTGGCAGCTTAATACAATTCCAAAACACACGTTTCAAGCTGGTCGAAGCGCTGACAAAAACCAAGGTTGCCCGCGCGTTTTTAGATGAATGTATCGCCGAACATCTACGCGGAGAGCTGAGCGTAGAAAAGGCAGCAATGGCGAAATATTGGTTGTCAGACACTCAAGGCGAAGTTCTGGACGAATGCCTACAGCTGCATGGCGGCTACGGGTTCATGCAAGAATATGCGATCGCCGAAATGTGGACAGATGCGCGCGTACAACGAATTTACGGCGGAACTAATGAAATCATGAAAGAACTGATTGCACGGTCATTTGTCAAAAAGTGACAGATGCACAAATTGAAAGCGAGGATGCCTTCGGCGAGAGTATTTTGACAAAGATGAAATCAACGCGCCCCCGACCTGACAGGTCGCGTCAAAGCCGAGGGCGACTTCACCTTTGGCGGTCATCGGCTCTCCAGCCTGTACCGCATCACGACAAAAACAGACAAAGTTAAATGAAAACTTAACGATCTTCATCTTTGCAAAAATACTCAAATTCCACGCCATCAAGGTTTGAAACAATGGGGAAAGACAACATGACGATGAAACTCTACTGCTTTGGCGAAAGCGGGCATTCATACAAAGCGGCGCTTGCCCTGAACATGGGCGGCGCGGACTGGACCCCCATCAAAGTTGATTTTTTCAATGGCGAAACACGCAGTGCCGCCTATCGCGCCGAGGTTAATGAAATGGGCGAAGCCCCGGTTTTGGTGGATGGCGACATCAAGCTGACCCAGTCAGGCGTGATTATGGACTATCTGTCCGAGAAAACGGGACGCTTTGGCGGCAATACGCCAGAAGAACGCCGCGAAATCCTGCGCTGGATATTATGGGACAATCATAAACTCAGCTCTTTGGCGGGGATGACGCGATTCTTGATGAATTTTCTGCCCCCCGAAAAACAACCCAAGGAAACGATTGCGTTTTTGCAAGGCAGATTAGCGGCGAGCTACCAAATCTTGGACGCGCATTTGTCTGATCGCACGTGGATTGCCACCGACGTGGTCACAAATGCCGACCTGACTTGCTGTGGGTATTTGTATTACCCCGAGCCTTTCGGCTTTGATCGTGCGGCCTGGCCCAACATTGACGCGTGGCTGACACGCCTGTCCGAACAACCTGGATGGAAACATCCCTATGATCTGATGCCCGGCAATCCATCCGAGCGAACTTAAAGGAGAAGTCGATGAAAGACGTCTTTATTTATGATGCGGTCCGTACACCGCGTGGCAAGGGGCGCGCAGACGGGTCATTGCACGAAGTGACCGCTGTCCGCCTGTCAAAGACGGTGTTAAACGCCATCAAATCGCGCAATGAGTTGGACGGCCATGCGGTCGAGGATGTCATTTGGGGCAATGTCACCCAAGTTGGCGAACAAGGCGCCTGTTTGGCGCGCACCGCGGTCTTGGCGTCTGACTTGGACGAGGCGATCCCTGGACTGTCTATCAACCGGTTTTGCGCCTCGGGGTTAGAAGCCGTGAACCTTGCCGCCAACCAAATCGCGGGCGGCGCAGGCATGGGGTATATTGCCGGCGGCGTCGAAAGCATGAGCCGCGTTCCCATGATGTCAGACGGTGGCGCAATCGCCGTCGATCCCTCTGTTGCGATGGATCAATACTTTGTTCCCCAAGGGATTGGCGCGGACATCATTGCAACCGAATACGGTTTCACCCGCGATATGGCCGATGCAATGGCCGTTGAAAGCCAACGGCGGGCCAAGGCCGCGTGGGATGACAACCGGTTCACCAAATCCATCGTGCCTGTCACCGATGTGAACGGTCTGACCATTCTTGATTATGACGAATTCATGCGTCCGCAAACCGATATGCAATCGTTGGGTGCGTTGAAACCATCGTTCAAAGAACAGGGCGAAATCATGCCCGGGTTTGATGCAATTGCCCTGATGAAATACCCCCATCTTGAACGCATTAACCATATTCACCACGCCGGCAACAGTTCTGGCATCGTCGATGGCGCCGCGGCGGTGTTGTTGGGTGACAAGGAATTTGGCGAACGTTGGGGATTGAAACCCCGTGCGCGATTGCGCGCGACGGCCAAGATTGGCACCGATCCGACCATTATGTTGACGGGTCCTGTTCCCGTCACCGAAAAAATCCTGCGCGACAGCGGTATGTCTATTTCTGACATCGACCTGTTCGAAGTGAACGAAGCCTTTGCATCTGTTGTCATGCGCTTTGAACAAGCGTTCAATGTCGATCACGACTGCGTAAACGTGAATGGTGGATCGATTGCAATGGGCCACCCCTTGGGTGCGACGGGGGCGATGATCCTTGGCACCTTAATCGACGAATTGGAACGAAGCGACAAATCCGTCGGTCTTGCCACGCTATGCATTGGGTCTGGCATGGGCGCGGCAACCATTATTGAACGCGTGTAAGGGGGCAAAACCATGACAGATTTTACAATGAACATTGACGCCGATGGCGTCGCAATCATTACTTGGGATTGCCCGAACAAATCGATGAACGTGCTAAACAACGACGCAATCGCGCTATTGGACGGCATGATTGATCAGGTGATCGCAGATGACGCCATCAAAGGGGCCATCATCACCAGCGGCAAACCCGATTTCGCCGCTGGCATGGATTTGAACATTTTGGCCAAAATGCGGGATGACGCCGGCGATGAACCGGCCAAAGGGTTGTTTGACGGCATCATGCGTATGCATGCGTTTTTGCGCAAAATCGAACGCGCGGGCATGGACCCAAAGACGTTGAAGAGCGGCAAACCGATTGCGTCGGTATTGCCCGGCACCGCGCTGGGGATCGGTTTGGAATTGCCCCTATCGACACACCGTATCTTTGCGGCCGACAATCCAAAGGCAAAAATTGGATTGCCTGAAATCATGGTCGGCATATTCCCGGGCGCGGGCGGCACAACACGTTTGGTCCGCAAACTGGGTGCAATGGGCGCATCGCAATATCTGCTTGAGGGCAAAACAGTTAATCCGAAATCTGCAAAAGCTGCGGGTTTGATTGACGAGGTTTGGGATGACCCAATGGCCGCAGCACATGCTTGGGTCGTATCCGCAACGGATGCCGATATTGTCAAACCATGGGACGCCAAGGGATATAAAATGCCAGGCGGCACACCCTATACGCCATCAGGATTTATGACCTTTGTTGGCGCATCCGCCATGGTCAACGGCAAAACCAAAGGCGCGTTCCCTGCAGCGAAGGCATTATTGTCCGCGGTCTACGAAGGCGCCCAAGTGCCCTTTGACACAGCATTAAAAATCGAAGCACGGTGGTTCACCAACATCTTGATGAACCCATCCAGCAGTGCAATGATCCGCAGCTTGTTCATCAACAAAGGGGCCCTAGAAAAGGGCGCAGTGCGTCCAAAAGGCATCCCCGATCAATCGGTTAAAAAGGTGGGCGTCCTTGGGGCGGGTATGATGGGTGCAGGCATCGCGCTTGTTTCTGCACAGGCAGGAATTGACGTCGTCTTAATCGACCAATCCCAAGAGGCCGCGGATCGTGGAAAAGCCTATTCTGAAACCTATATGGACAAAGGCATCAAACGCTGCAAAGCGACCCCTGAAAAGAAAGAGGCGCTTTTATCGCGAATAACGGCGACAACCGATTACGCAGCGCTCTCTGACGCGGATCTGATCATCGAAGCCGTGTTCGAAGACCCTAAAATCAAAGCTACAGTCACCAAAGCCGTCGAAGCCGTTATTCCAAGCGATTGTATCTTTGCATCGAACACATCGACCCTACCGATTAGTGATTTGGCCCAAGCCTCGGCGCGGCCAGAACAATTCATTGGCATCCATTTCTTTAGCCCTGTTGAAAAAATGTTCTTGGTCGAGATCATAAAAGGGAAAGAAACGGGCGATCGTGCGGTGGCTAAAGCATTGGATTACGTCCGCCAAATTCGCAAAACGCCGATTGTGGTCAATGATGCACGCTTTTTCTATGCAAACCGCTGTATCATCCCCTATATCAACGAGGGTATCCGTATGATTGGCGAAGGGGTGTCCCCTTCCCTTATCGACAACGCCGCGCGCATGCTGGGCTTTCCCGTCGGGCCCATCCAATTGGTTGATGAAACATCCATCGACTTGGGGGCTAAAATCGCGCGCGCAACACGCGCGGCGATGGGCAATACCTATCCTGATGGCGCGGTTGATGACGTGATTTTCTGGATGGAGGGTCAGGGACGCCTGGGTCGTAAATCAAAATCAGGCTTCTACGCCTATGACGACACGGGCAAACGGTTGGGATATTGGGATGGCATAGCGTCTCAGTACCCCCGATTGGACGTACAGCCAGATTTAATAGACGTCCAACATCGATTGATGTTTGTCCAAGCTCTAGAGGCTGTTCGCGCTCTAGAAGAAGGTGTTCTGATGGACATCCGCGAAGGGGACGTTGGCGCAATCCTTGGCTGGGGCTTTGCGCCGTGGTCCGGCGGGCCGCTAAGCTGGCTTGACATCTTGGGCGCGGAATACGCCGCGGAACGGTGCGATCAGCTCACCGAAAAATTCGGGGATCGATTTGCCTGCCCAGCCCTGCTGCGTGATATGGCCGAAAAAGGTCAAAGCTTTTACGGACGCTTTGGTAAATCGGAAAAAGCCGCATAACCTTCATCTTTGCAAAAATACTCTCGGCCAACGGCCCCGAGGCCAAACGGCCGAGAGATAAAAGCGCGGACCGCACGGTCCGCACACTTTAAATGCGCGCTTGATCGCGGTATGCCGCGGGTGTCGTTCCATAAACGCGTTGAAATTCACGATAGAAATTTGACCGCTTCAGAAACCCAGACTTTTCGCTTATGTGTGCGACTGGATCATCCGATTGCAACAACAACTCTGCCGCATGCGCCAACCGCATTTGGTTGATATATTGCGACACGTTCATACCAGACGCATGATTGATCGCTATTGAAATTTTGCGCGCGGGGATATGGATACGTTTGGCTAATTTATCCAGCGTCAAATTTGGGTCCGCATATCGATGGTTTTCGCGTAAAAACGCATTCACTTGCGGTTCAAGCGATAAAGATACCTCAGACACTTTTGGCGCAATTTTGTCCGATTGCCCGCGCAGACGCACCCCAACCACAATCAAGCCCATTATCAAACCAACGCCGAAAACCGCAGCCCACGAAATACCCATCGTTGCGATCGCCTCGCCCCAATACCAAAACGCAAATGCAATCCCACCATCAACAATCGACAAGATTGTCAAAATAACCGCAACCATAATCATCCAAACGCGCATATTGGCGATTTGCTGTAATCGACACTGTGTCAATGCATCTGGTCCACGGCGCCAAAGTACAATGATCAAACACGCGTAAAAAATATAGCTTAATGAAATAAGCACATCAAACATCACCCAAGCGTCGTGCAAACGCAAAAGATTGATTATCAAAACTGGGATCAGCGCCACATGGGCATTTCCAATATTCAACAACCGATTATCGCTTGGTCGAAAAAACGATAGAAAAAACATATAGGCCAAAGGCCCTAAAAAAAGCGCCAAGACGGGTTGTAGAAATCACACCGCTTCAAGCCCATACCCCAAAACGTAAACCAACAACGAGTGATATCGTCGCGATGACCCCGAAAAGCGCACGCAAAATATTGCGTGCCGTGCGGTTTCCCAAATCAACGCGCCACGCGATTAAGACTGCGCCTAAAATCAACGCGGCATTTAATATTGGAAGCGGCAAAGAAATCATTTTTGTCCTAGATCCTGTCAATCCTGTCCTAGAACGCGTTTTGGTACATCAAACCAAGCCTAAACATCTTGTTTTAAAAGAAAAATAAAAAAACCTAACCAATATTAAAACGCGAAAGGACACATTATGAAATACGTTTTTACAAGCATGATAGCGCTGATGACCAGCTTTGCAACACTTCCCGCTTATGCGGAACAATTTAATACTGGATCCGCCAAGGTTTCGATTGACGATCCCCACGGCACTCGGGATTTGGACGGTTTTGTTTGGTATCCCACACATGAGACGCGCACCCAGGTCAAGCATGGCAACAAAGTTTGGCAAGGTATCGAGGTTGCCCAAGACGCAGAAATTTCGGATGGCAAATTCCCACTATTGATCCTGTCTCATGGGATGTTTGGCCATGCGATGAACCAAGCATGGCTGGCAAAAGCAATGACCGAACAAGGGTATATTGTTGCCGCTATCAACCACCCTAGAACCTCTTTTTTTTGCGGACGATCCCGATGATCGGCGCGAATTATGGCTCAGACCGCGGGATTTCACCCGTGTAATTGATGATCTATTAGCGGATGAAAATTTTGGATCCCACGTCGATTTGGATCGGATATATGCCGCGGGTCATTCCTTGGGCGGCATGACCGTTCTACAATTGGCAGGTGCCAAATATGACGCGTTGACCCATCAATCAGCCTGTGACCAAAACCCAGAAGGTTTGGTATGTTCCATCTTGAACGAATGGGATATCGGCAAAACACCACGGGATATTGCCGCTCTGTCCCAAGATTTATCCGATCCGCGGATCCGCGCAATTGTCTCATTAGACATGGGCGGCGCCCAAGTCTTTTCGGATCAAAGTTTGGCCGCTCTAGCAACGCCCACACTGATATATTCTGCATCTGCCGGCCATGTAGACATGGATAAAAATTCACGCCTCTTAAAGGCAAAAATGCCAACCAATACGGTTACCTATTTAGAACCGACAGGGTACACGCATTTTGATTTTATGGGCCTATGTACAGAAAAAGGGTTGGATATTTTGAAAAAATTTGAACTCCAAGATGTTGAGGTTTGCATTGATGGACGCGACATCCGCGCCACAAAGCACCGCGATGTTGTAAAAACCATCACGTCATTTTTTGACGGCCTGTAGGCGTGGCAAGGCGGACTAGACGTCCGCCTTTTTGCTTGAACGAAAGATCAAAATCGGTAACATCAGGATGGCAATAATCGTACCAATAAAACCGCCGGTATAACTGCCGTTGTGTATGGATCCTACAAGGTAAAATGACGCCGCATCTGTCACCCCGGGTGGTAAAAAATACAACGCATGATCTATGACAAGATGGTCAAATATCATTGCGCCAAGGATCGCGCATGTCAAAACAAGCATCGTCGCAATGCAATAGTAAAGCGCCCTCAATTGTCGTTGCGCAAATAACAATTCACAGCCAACTACCCCGCCAATAAATAAACCCGTCCACAAACTGGCCAAAACGCCCACATACATCGCTTTTATCAGCTCAGGCATCATCGTCTTGGACATTCCAAATTGAATGAATTTGAAAAGCGTGAAATATTCAGGTGAAATTTGATAGGTGATCAAATTATGAATGGCACCATAGGCAGACGCAATTACCACAGCACCGGCCACGGAAACAAAAATCAAAACTATTTTTTGTATCACTCGAACCTATATCCAAATTGTTCAATATCGGTTGCGCAAATATCGGCGATCCAATCTATGGCCGCGTGTGAATAATATCCGCGATAATCTGTATCGCGCTCTGATTTGTTGAGATGTGGCAATGCAATATCAAACCCTAAGTGGCGTGATAACGGCGCGAAATCATGTTCAAAATGTTCCAATCTAATGAAATGTGCCGCGTGGGTGCGTCCCGTGGCGTCACGCATATAGGATGCGGCCGATCCCGCGCGCATTGATGCTTCGATCATCGGATCGTGCAGGAAATCATCAAAGCATTTTGTTTTGGCCGCAGCCACTGCGGGATGTGCAAAATCTTGCAATTTTAGCCACTGATAATAACTAACCAGCCGATCCCAAGGGTTTCGCACGAAGGTAAAAATTGTCATCTTATCCAGCTGCACCCCATCGACAATACCGTCAATATCGGCCAGCGTTGAATGTTTCCAAAGACGTCCCGCCGGGTTTAAGGTTTTCAAACGTGACTTGCGTCGTTTGGCCTTTGGGGTATCTCCGATCAAAATATCATCGGCCATCGCGCGTTCCTCTAACGCATGCGCCAAGGATGTCCCCCTGTTTTGAGAATATGCACAAAAATATAACGGCGTCCGAATGAAATAATCATGTGCTGACAGTGGCAGCTTTCACTATCTATGACAAGCGCAGGGCGATCATAGAACCCGCAACAACGATTAGGCCAATCCCCACAAATTGGATCAAATCTGGCACTTGACCAAATGCAAAAAATGCGGTCGCTAAGCCAAAGACAAAAATCGTATATTCAAAGATGGCCACATAGGACGCTTCGCCAAGTTGATAGGCACGAATAGCAAAGCCCACGCCAATCAAGGATCCAACTGCTTGCAATGCGATCCAAGGCCAAGCCGTTTCAATCGGCCATACCCAGCCACGCAGGACAAAACCGTCACTGCCTGCGGGAACAATCGGATCAACCATGGATAAGACAACAAGCATCGTCGATCCAGCGATAAACTGTAAAACCATCATCATGGCCAACATGGACACTGGACTTTCCTCTGCGCAATAGTCACGTGTGATGATTTGCGCGATCGCATAAAGCACCCCCGACATGATCGGAACAAACGACAGAATGCTGATCGATGACCATGAAATATTCAAAACCAACAAGGTTCCGACAAACCCGATGCCCACGGCAAAATACCGGATTGGACCGATCGCAATACCGCGAAACAATGCGGTAAAAACAACAACCCATAACGGCGCGGTTAATAGGCCGGCAAGACCGTGCGAAATTGGCAAAAATGCAAGCGCAGAAAAATAACACATAACGCCCGCGATCATCGCCAAATTTCTCAGAAAAACCCATTTCCAGCGCTTTGGAAAAATTTGCCCAAAGCCAAAAAATGCAACAATAACAAGGATTGGAACCGCGATAGAAGCGCGCAAAATCTTGAATTGCCAAATACCAATTTCTTGCGCCAAAAGCGGAATTGAATTGTCGATTACACCTAAAACGGCCATTGATGCGATGATTGACATTACGGCGGCTTTAGGATTTGAAGAATTTGTCTGTGTCATGGGGTTTTCTTTGCTGAATTTACAGGGTTAATCTGTTCCCAAAACGACATGCAAAATTAATTTCAGGAGGATACGATGGGCTGGATGCAAGACGAAACAGGGTTGGACAAAAATGCGGCGAACTTTGTTCCCTTGACACCATTGTCGCATTTGATCCGCGCACGCGATGCGTTCCCTGATCGTATGGCAGTTGTATATGGACCACATCGCAAAACCTATCGTGAATATTATGCACGGTGTTCGCAATTGGCTTCGGCCTTGAAAAACGCTGGCATAGCATCAGGCGACGTTGTGGCAACATTGATCCCCAACATCCCTGCCCAAGCCGAAGCACATTTTGGCGTTCCTGCCTGCGGTGCCGTTCTGAATACGATAAACACACGGCTCGATGTGGATACCGTGTCCTATATCTTTGAACATGGCGTCGCAAAAGCAGTGATGGTTGATACCCAGTTCCTTGAATTGGCAGAAGCGGCAATCAACCAACTTTCAGGCGTAAAGCCATTGGTCATTGAAATTTGTGACAGGCACGCGGGTTTCACGCCGTCTGGCCGCCACGTCGAATACGAAGATTTCATCGCCACAGGTGATGCAAATTTCACATGGGATATGCCGAAAGACGAATGGGAAAGCCTTGCTCTGAACTATACATCTGGAACAACAGGGCGTCCTAAAGGTGTCGTTTATCACCATCGTGGTGCTTATTTGATGACTATGGGCACGGTGACCAGCTGGCGTATGACGCTATTTCCGGTCTATATTGCGATTGTTCCGCTGTTCCATTGTAACAACTGGAACCACACGTGGTTGATGCCCATGATGGGCGGAACATGGGTTGGATGTCGCGACATCACCGCCAAGGCCATTTATGACGCAATCGCCGACGAAGGCGTGACCAACTTTGGTGGTGCTCCTATCGTTTTGAATATGATTGTAAACGCCCGTGATGAAGACCGCCGGACATTCAATCACACCGTCGAAGTCTTTACCGCAGGCGCGCCCCCTGCCCCTGCGACGTTGGCGAAAATCGAAAACCTTGGTTTCAATGTGACCCAAGTTTACGGCCTGACCGAGACATATGGCCACGTGACCGAATGTCTGTGGGACGATGATCAATGGGGCGATTTGACGGGTGACGATCGCGCCGCGATCAAAGCGCGCCAAGGTGTGGCAATGCCCATGATGGATCATATCACGGTCATGGATGCATCGATGCAACAGGTCCCCATGGACGGTATGACCCAAGGCGAAATCATGATCCGTGGCAATAGCGTGATGAAGGGCTATCTAAAAAATCCCGACGCGACTGCAGAAGCCTTTGCAGGCGGATATTTCCATTCTGGTGATATCGCGGTTCAGCACCCCGACACCTATATCCAAATTCAAGATCGAGCAAAAGATATCATCATCTCGGGTGGTGAGAATATTTCTTCTGTCGAGGTCGAAGGGACCCTTATGGCGCATCCCGCGGTTTCACTTTGTGCAGTGGTCGCCAAACCTGATGAAAAATGGGGCGAGGTTCCATGTGCCTTTGTAGAGCTGATCGAGGGACAAATGGTGACCGAAGAGGAGTTGATCGCCTTTACAAGGACGAAATTGGCGGGCTTTAAAACACCCAAGGCAATTATTTTTCAAGAGCTCCCAAAAACATCAACCGGAAAAATACAAAAATTTGAACTGCGTAAGTCGTTCAAATAAGATACATAGATTGTGGTTGATCACGTCGGATTCTAAGATCAACCACAATTTTTACGGCGATTGGTATGACCGCATTAACACAATATGACCGGATCGAAGCCTCGGGGCTTTGGCGCGAAACATCTGCAGACCAGAAAAGAGATGTGATCATTTCGCTAGGCGACGCGACATTGATCGTGACTGATTTGAAAGAACGTCCTCTTGCGCATTGGTCACTTTCTGCTGTCGAAAGATTAAATCCAGGACAATTTCCAGCACTCTTTTCACCTGATGGCGATAGCGAAGAGACCATTGAACTGGGCGCAACCGAACATGTGATGATCGATGCTATCGAAACTTTATGTCGCGCGATTGAACGGCGCCGCCCCAAACCCGGTCGCGTGCGAACAGCTAGTTTCGTGGGCATTTTTTCCGTTATGCTTTTGCTGATGTTGGTTTGGATGCCCGTTGCGGTACGTGATTACACGTTGCGTGTTTTGCCCAATGTGACGCGCATTGAAATTGGCCAGCAAATCGCACGCCTTATGACCCCTTATACCGGACCCGAGTGTTTTTCGCCGCTCTCAAACACAGCACAAAAAACACTTTCCAGTCGTGTTTTGGGGACATCTGCGACACTAAAAATTGTTCCACAAGGGGTTGATCGCGTTGTCGCCTTACCAGGGCAGCTGTTCTTGGTTGATCGTCGCCTTGTTGAGGATTACGAAGATCCTGATGTCCTCGCTGGGTTTTTGATCGCAGAAAAAATCAGAGTATCCGATACTGATATTTTGCAAGATGTCTTGCTGTCCGCTGGAGTGATTGCAACGTTCCAGTTATTGACCACCGGCAAAATCGCGGACGACGCCCTGGGCGGTTATGCGCGTGCTCGGCTGTCAGAGCAACCAAAGGGGCCAGAGTTTGATGCCTTGATCGCCGCATTCGAGGCCCAAAACCTGTCACTCGCCCCTTATGCTGCGGCTATTGATATTACCGGGGAAACAACGCTGCCGTTGCTCGAAGCGGAAGCCATTCGCGACAACGCACCGCAATCTAGCCTTGGTGACACCGCTTGGGTAAGCCTGCAAGGCGTGTGCGGCGGATAGTCATGCGAAAGCACCTTGTAAACCGACTGTGCGACTAACTTTTCGGCGTCATCAAGATTGATCCGTCGGGCTTGACCAAAAGAACATAACTGTCCTGAGCCGCCAAAAATCGTTCCTGTTGAGCGAGGTTTGTAAACGGATATATCAGCTTGGAAAACTGTGATGTCACATCACGACCTGTTGAACTTTGAATCAACTTGCGGGGCACTGTGCGCGTCCATTTAAGATCAGATGCCGCGATACCCGCCACAGTAGGAATCCCGCGCTTTGGGTTCAAACGGCCGTCTTGCCATGCAGGTTCGTACCCCTTTGGGACTTTTACCACACCGACAGCCGCGCGAACAATTTCAGGTCCAGTTGGGACGGCGCTATTTTGCTTTTGTCTTTGAACAGACGTAATCGGGGTAACGGCAATTTGGCTGGTCGCTTGTGGTTTCAGCACTGGGGCTACTTGTGCCGGCGCAGGACCATCCAAAGTTATTAAAACGGGGCCTGACGCGGCCACCGTACCAGACGCCCGTGTATTTGGACGCGTCTGCGACAGCTCAAAGCTTGGCTTAAACCCGCAGACCACCTTTTTTGATCGCAGCACGCGTGGGACCCATCGTTCGCGACCGTCAAATCCCGCGCGAATAAAAACACAGCCAGTGCTATCAACAAATTGAGTGCCCTTAAAACCAAGCGGAGGAAGCTCCGCAGGCCCTGTCACCGTATCCAATGTTTGGCCCAATATGGGCATTGTCCACGCCAGGGAAACTATTGAGATGGCTAAAGCTTTCCTAAATCGCACAAACACTGCCTTTTTTTGTCTAAGAATGCACTAAATCTATGGTTTAGTCAAAGCAAACTAGGGCTTATTTTGTGTTTTGGCTACTTTGTGCCAAACATGCGATCACCGGCATCGCCCAGACCAGGCACAATGTATCCTTTTTCGTTCAAACACTCATCGACAGCCGCCGTTACGATTGGCACGTCCGGATGCGCTGACCTCATCCGTTCGATACCTTCTGGAGCGGCCAACAGGCACATGAACACGATATTTTTTGCCCCTGCATCCTTAATCATGTCAATCGCGGCCGCAGACGAATTACCCGTCGCCAACATTGGATCTACGACAATCGTTAAACGGTTTTCCAAGCCTTGAGGCACTTTGAAATAGTATTTTACGGGTTGCAGCGTTTCCTCGTCGCGGTAAAGACCCACAAAGCCCACCCGTGCCGATGGTACCAATTCCAAAACGCCGTCTAATAAACCATTTCCGGCACGCAATATTGAAATCAAGGCCAGCTTTTTACCATCAATCATGGGCGCTTGCATTTTGGTCAGCGGCGTTTCAATCTCCACCCGCGTAAGAGCCAGATTGCGCGTCGCTTCATATGCTAAGAATTGGCTGATTTCGCGCAGCAGTTGGCGAAAGCTTGCGGTTGACGTTGATTTATCTCGCATCAACGTAAGTTTATGTTGAACCAAAGGATGGTCCACGATTGTTAGGTGTTGGTCCATGTCGTGTTAACCCTTTCTATGAGCTTTTCTTTATGTTCATTTGGACAAAATGCCTGTGCAACTGCGTCTCGCATGATCCGGATCGTGATGGCGTCATCCCATAGTGACGCGTCCCGCAACAACTTTAATGACTGATCAAAAGGTGGGGCATCAAACCCCGCGCGTGCAGAGCCAAAACACAGGTTCGCCGCCTGATCAATCATTTGCACCACTGATTTGGCGCTTTGTATCGACGTTTCCAAGTTATAAGCACCAGCGACCAAGGTTTTGAAATCTTTCACGTCTTTTGGCGCATGCGAAAGATTAGCAAAGCGCGCAAAGCGTTGTGTTTCGATCGCACGCATTAAATCTCGGGATTGATCGTCTAAGCCTAATATCAACCCAAGATCAACCTCGCGGGCCATATCAAAACAATAGGTGAACTCATCAAACCGCGCGGTAGTCGCATCCCCCATTAACGCAAGCCCTCGAACACCCAGTTCCGCCGTTTCCAAAACACATTTTGCCGATAATTTGGCCTCATCTGTTCCCAAATGACGCTCTATTTCGACAACAGGGACCAAATAAATATCATGGTTATGGCGCACAGTATTGCATGCATCGTGCACCGCCGAGGCAAAATCCTGCCATTTTCGAGGATCTTGTAGAGCCAGCAACGCAGGCGATAAAAAAACTTCGGAGTAAATGATATTTTGTTCAGCCTGGATCGCACCAACGTGGCACATCGCACGATGTAAATCGGCGGGCGTCTTAATCAAATCACCAAGCACGGGCAAGAAACGCCAAAAATCCTGCAATACCGCCGCTGAAAACCCGCCATTGTCATCAAACGCGCGGCGTAGGTCGATTTTTTTTTCAAATGCAATTTGACGGATGAATTCAGCACGCATGCCGCCTAACAGATGAAAACGTAGATCAATTAATGCGCCTGTCATGCCCAAAAGCTCCGCCCTGCACCATTATTTTTAACGCCAAAGACCTGTGCAATAGACGCAGCAACATCCGCAAACGAAATAGAGTGGCGCGCCATGACTGGACCGCCTTGGATCAAAACCGGAACTTGTTCACGGGTATGGTCAGTTCCGATCCATGTTGGATCATTTCCATGATCTGCAGTAATTATTAAAATATCATCAGGCCGCAAATTTGATCGCACCTTACCAATTTCGGCATCAAACCATTCCAATGCACGCGCATATCCCGCAACATCGCGGCGATGACCATAAAGGCTATCGAATTCAACAAAATTTGCAAAAATGAAACTGTTTTCGGACGCAGACGCGACCTGTTCCTGCAGGGCGGACATCAACTGTGCATCGTTTCCTTTTATCACCTGATCTATGCCCTGCATTGAAAAAATGTCGCCAATTTTGCCGATCGCAGTGACCTTTATTCCAGCCGATTGAAGCCAATTGGTCAGGACTGGTTTTGGTGGCAATAAGGCATAATCTTTTCGATTGGCTGTGCGGATCCAACCTGTTTCGGCGTCGCCGACAAAGGGACGGGCAATAACACGTCCAACCCTCATATCATGTAATATTGGCGCAAGCCCTTCACACAAGTCATACAGACGATCAAGGCCAAAGTGTTCTTCATGCGCCGCGATTTGGAACACACTGTCCACCGATGTATAACAAATCGGCCATCCCGTTTCGATATGTCTCAAGGCCAAGTCGTCCAAAATGGTCGTCCCAGACGCATGGCATTTGCCCAGGACGTCGTCCACCTGTGCGATCTCACAGGCGCGACTTAGGATGCTTTGAGGGAACACCGGATCCGATTTCGGGAAATAATGCCAATCCCAAGTCACAGGCACACCCGCCAATTCCCAATGTCCCGATGGCGTATCCTTGCCCTTGGATGTTTCAATGGCGCTTGCCCAATGCCGATGTTCCGAGCGCGCAACCGCCCCCAATAGCCCCGGGTTTGCCATTTCGATGGCGTTGCCCAATCCAAGATTGGTCAAGTTCGGGATATTCAACGGGCCATGTCGCCCCTGTTCAGCCCCCCCTTGACGACACGTATCAGCAATATGTGCAACTGTATTCGCGCCCGTATCAGGCAGACCACTATTGAAATATTGATCTGCATCAGGTGCACCACCAATGCCAACGCTGTCCATGACAACCAAAAAAACACGTGTCATCAGTGCACCCTTTTCAGAACTATTGGCCGCGCCTTTGGTTTTGTCTTGCCAAGCGTCATGGCTGCAATGACCGCCGTTTTGGCAGATTGCGCAGTTTCAATCCGGGCCGCGTGAATACGCGCAACCGCTTGACCTTTGGCAACCTGTGACCCAATTGGCAAAACCTGATCCAGTCCAACCGAGGGGTTTATCAAATCTGTTTCGACGCGTCGCCCACCGCCAAGATCGACAACCATTTCACCCAAGACGCGGCTGTCCCACCCCAAAATAAATCCATCCTCAGGTGCGGTTACTTCGGTGATCACCGGCGCTTCTGGTAAAAAACGTTGCCAATTCTCAGCAAAGGACACTGGCCCCCCCACAAGACGTATCATATCAGCAAACTTGGATGCAGCCGCGCCGGTATCGATCGCATCAGCAAGTTTTGTCTGGGCCTCGTGTTTGTCCCACCCAGCTTGGGCCATCAAGACCTCGACGCCAAGCGCGCACGCCACATCAAACAGCCGCCCCCGTTCACCATTGCATAAAACTTGCATCACAGCATCAATTTCCAAAGCATTGCCCAGCGCAGGTGCAAGCGGTTCGTTCATATCCGTTATCAACGCGGTGGTTGGGCACCCGGCCAAATTCGCGACATCCACCAACGACTGCGCCAAGCACGTAGCATCGTCCAGCGTTTTCATGAACGCACCACTGCCGCATTTTACATCCAGCACTAAACCGCCAATGCCAGCCGCCAATTTTTTCGACAAAATGGACGCTGTGATCAAATCAATACTGTCAACAGTTCCCGTTACATCGCGGATTGCATATAGCCTGCGATCCGCAGGAGCGAGGTCCGCGCTCGCACTTGCTATGACGCATCCACATTGGGCAACAATGTCCCGCATCTCGGCCTGATCCAGGTTTACGCGCACGCCCGGGATCGCCTCAAGTTTATCGAGGGTTCCGCCGGTATGGCCAAGTCCGCGACCAGATATCATCGGCACGCAAACCCCAACCGCAGCCAACATCGGCGCCAGTATAAGCGAAACACAATCGCCAACACCGCCGGTAGAATGCTTGTCAAGAATGGGGGCATTAACCGGCCATGACAGCTGTGTCCCGCTATCACGCATCGCAAGCGTTAATTGTGATCTTGCAGTCGCAGACAATCCCTTTAGGCAAATCGCCATAGCAAATGCGCCCGCTTGTGCATCACTAATCGAGTGATCGGCAATGCCCTGTGCGAACCAAGACATTTCCTGTTCATTGGGTTCATGGCCTTGGCGCAATCGCCAAATGATGCCAGCCGCGTCCATTTTAGACATCTTTCATATGGCTTGCGCTAAACGCGCCAGGCAATAATTCGGAAACTGTCATTGTTTTTTCCATGCCATTTATAGTGGCCATTGTGACCAAGACTGACCCGTCCGCGAATTCCGCAAGCTTTTGCCGACAGCCACCACATGGCGGCACTGGGTCAGGGCTATCTGCGATCACATAGACCTCGGTAATTTTTTTATCTCCCCCCGCAACCATTGCGGCAATTGCCCCTGCTTCGGCGCATGTACCTTCGGGATAGGCGACATTTTCGACGTTTACACCACAGTAAACTGTACCTGATGCGGCACGCAGCGCTGCACCAACTTTGAAATTAGAATATGGCGCATACGCGTTGGCCCAAATATTTCGTGCTGATTTGGAAAGCGTCATGGTGACCCCCTGTTTTTCTTAGAACATTAGAGAGTAAACTTTAATTCGGCAACGGGCGAAAAGCACCACATGCGGGCAAAATACAAACCAAAAACTTTTCCGCTTTCCAGAAAATTAATTTTAGTTTAATATTAAACTATTAAAAACCGGAGATCATTCCATGGCCGAAAACCCATCCGACCTTTTACGACAAGCCGCGCTTGCATATCATGAATTTCCCAAGCCCGGGAAATTAGAAATCCGCGCAACAAAACCAATGGCCAATGGACGCGACCTTGCCCGCGCCTATTCACCGGGTGTGGCCGAAGCTTGTCTGGAAATCAAAGCAGATCCCGAAACAGCAAGCCGCTTTACATCACGGGGAAATCTGGTTGCTGTTATTTCAAACGGGACAGCTGTCCTTGGTTTGGGAAACATCGGTGCCCTTGCGTCAAAACCTGTGATGGAAGGCAAGGCGGTTCTATTCAAGAAATTTGCAAATATCGATTGTTTTGACATTGAGGTCAATGAAACAGACCCCGAAAAGCTGGCCGAGATTGTTTGCGCATTGGAACCAACCTTTGGCGCAATCAACCTTGAAGACATCAAAGCACCTGATTGTTTTATTGTAGAAAAAATCTGTCGCGAACGAATGAATATTCCCGTCTTTCATGACGATCAGCATGGGACAGCCATTGTGGTGGGTGCCGCAGCGACAAACGCGTTGCGCGTAGCGAATAAAAAGTTTGAAGATATCAAAATCGTGTCCACGGGTGGTGGCGCTGCGGGTATCGCGTGTTTGAACATGTTGGTCAAGCTGGGCGTACAGCGTGAAAATATTTGGCTTTGTGATATCCACGGCTTGGTCTACGAGGGGCGAACGGAAGACATGAACCCCCAAAAGGCGGCCTATGCCCAAAAAACAGATCTGCGCACATTGGATGAGGTAATGGATGGCGCTGACATGTTCTTGGGTCTATCTGGTCCAAACGTGCTAAAGCCTGAAATGGTCGCGAAAATGACCAAACAACCTATTATTTTTGCGCTGGCAAACCCAAACCCAGAAATCATGCCAGACGCAGCGCGTGCCGTTGCGCCTGATGCTATCATGGCAACAGGGCGCAGTGATTTCCCAAATCAGGTGAACAACGTTTTGTGTTTTCCATTTATATTCCGCGGCGCTCTGGATGTTGGAGCGACAGAAATAAACGACGAGATGCAAATTGCCTGTATCGAAGGTATCGCCGAATTGGCACGCGCAACAACAAGCGCGGAGGCGGCAGCCGCCTATCAAGGTGAGGTGATGAATTTTGGGGCGGATTATTTGATCCCCAAACCGTTTGATCCACGTCTTTCGTCAGTTGTGTCATCCGCTGTGGCCAAAGCGGCCATGGAAACAGGCGTTGCCAAACGACCGCTAGAGGATTTGACCGCCTATCGCGACAAACTAAACCAATCTGTCTTTAGATCAGCGCTTTTAATGCGAAAAGTGTTCGAAACCGCGCGCCAGACAGCCCGCAAGATTGTCTTTGCCGAGGGAGAAGATGAACGCGTGCTGCGTGCAGCACAGGCGATTTTAGAAGAAACCATCGAGCAACCAATCCTGATCGGCCGACCCGATGTGATTTCGCAACGGTGTGAACGCTTTGGCCTGACCATCCGGCCGGATCGCGATTTTGAAGTGGTCAACCCCGAGAACGATTCACGCTATCGGGATTATTGGAACAGCTATCACGAAATCATGTGTCGTCGTGGTGTGACACCTGATTTGGCGCGTGCCATCATGCGCACGAATACAACAGCAATTGGTGCAGTCATGGTCCATCGTGGGGACGCTGACAGCCTTATTTGCGGGACATTTGGCGAATATCGTTGGCATCTTAATTATATCGAACAGGTTTTGGGGGATCATACCCACCATCCACATGGCGCCTTGTCGTTGATGATCCTCGAGGATGGGCCTCTCTTTATTGGGGACACCCATGTTTATGTTGAACCAACACCACAACAGATTGCAGAAACGGTGATGGGGGCTGCGCGCCACGTGCGCCGCTTTGGTATTGAACCCAAGATTGCCCTCTGTGCGCGATCACAGTTTGGATCAACGGCTTGTGACACAGGGCAACGCCTGCGCGATGCGTTGGCTATTTTGGATCAGCGCGAATTGGATTTCCAATACGAAGGCGAAATGAACATCGACGCGGCGCTAGATGCCGATTTGCGCGCACGTATTATGCCACAAAATCGTTTAGATGGCCCAGCCAATGTGTTGATCTTTGCACATGCTGATGCTGCATCTGGGGTTCGCAACATTCTTAAAATGCGGGCGGGCGGTTTAGAGGTCGGCCCCATTCTTATGGGCATGGGCAACCGCGCGCACATCGTGACCCCATCAATTACCGCGCGAGGCCTATTGAATATGGCCGCAATCGCAGGAACGCCTGTGGCACATTACGGCTAGCGCTTGCGACGATTTAAAATTTCGACGATCTCCTCGGCATATTCTTGGCGATCGTCGTCATCCATCTGGGTCAAATGGTTCAGCAAAAGATCACGCGCTTCGGCCAGGTGCTCTGACGATACTTTTTCTTGTTCAAGCATAATTGCGCGCAGCGCCAGTGGCTCGAACGGTGTCGCATTCAATATCTGTATGGCGCGATCATAGCCATAATTGTTTTGGCTGTTGCGACCATGCTTTTGCGCGTGGTCTTTGCGCGTCTTGCGCATCTCATCTCCTAAACTACGGCGACTTTCATGTGACAACGCGCGCAGATATACTGACCCGAAAACGGCTGGCGGGGGTGCATCATTGCGCGCATGAAACCGTGTTGCAAAACCGACTCCTATGCCAATGACGACTAAATTCAACGCTAAGGAAAGAACCAAAACGACCCGCCAAATACGTTTTGGCTTATGTGCTATATCTGTCATATGTCTAACCCTCTAACATCGCTAGATCCAAACCCGAGAACGGATCACTCAATTCAACAGTGTTGGTATCTGGTGCGATTGTTTGCGTCGATAATAAATCCGACGACATTCCAATCCAAACGCCAACGATACCTGCCGTTGCCAACCCCGTGACCGTCGGCCATCCGCCGATATCGACCCACAATTGCTGCCACCACGGCGGGCTTGATACCGGTTTTGATGTCTCGGACAAAGGTTCATCCAAAACGGACTGCGCATCTTCAATGATCTGATCGAATAAAGCTCGGTTTGGCCTTGGAACGCCAATACGCGCCTCTTGAAACAAAGCATCTAAATCAAAATCATCGTTCTTATTGGACTGAGTCATCTTGATATCCTAGCGCAGTTTTTTGCCCCTGTAACTGGGCCGTTAATGTTCTTTTTGCCCGTGAAACCAAGCTTTCTACAGCATCAACGCTTAAATCCATGATTTGGGCAATCTCTATGTTCGACTTTTCTTCCAAATGTCGCATGCGCAGTGCTGTTGCTTGCCGGTCTGGCAGTGCATCAATCGCATCATAGAGTGCGTTCACGCGCGATTGATTTTGCAACGCTTGGCGCGCTGAGGGCCGCGGGTCAGCGGGTTCGATCACCATGTCCTCGATTGCAGAGGATGACCTGTTTCGACGCATCCGATCGATACACGCATTTTCCACGACCCGGTATAACCACGTGCTGACTTTTGCTTGATCTTGTTTCCACTCTTTTGCGCTGCGCCACAATTTCATAAATGCTTCTTGTGTAACATCTTCTGCATCAGAACGATTTCGCAATTTATGATAGGCCTGAGCAAAGACCCGCGGCATCAGACGCCGCGTCAATTCCTGTGCCGCAGACTGCGATCCGTTGCTGAACAAAATCAGCAACGCATCATCCGTCAAGGCATCCAAGCTTTGAAAATTGTCTTTGCTCATTCGGCAAAAGCCTTAGTTGTTATCGTGGCCTGCGTCGTGATCATCATCATGGCCACGTTTTCCATCACCTTTTTTACCGCGATGTTTCATTTTTTCCATCTCTTCCTTGCTTAACAAACCATCTTGGTTTGCATCAAGGCGATCGAACATTTTTGCACCGCGTTTTTGTGCTTTGGCGTTCATCTCCTCAAAACTTAATAGACCATCGCCATCTGTGTCCATTTTTTTGATCATGCGCTCTTGACGTTTTTGCATACGCTTGGCGGCGTCTTGGGCCATTTCATCAGCCGACAGCTTGCCGTCGTTGTTTTTATCCATGGTGGCAAAATGCGCTTTTGCAAAGGCTTCCATTTCGGCTTTAGACAGTTGTCCGTCCGCGTTGGCATCCATTTCTTCAAACTTTGGCATTGGTCCATGTCGGCCGCCATGTTCACCTTCTTTATGGCCAGCCGCGCCAACCATTGTTGCGCTCGCCGCCAGCGAAATTGCAACAACTGCCCCAATAAAACGTTCGTTCATGTCAGGTCTCCTTTATCATACCCTTACTTTGTGTTCGAAGGTAATACGCAGCAGGATCAGATTTCCGTCGCAGTATTTGAAAAAAATTTGCGACAACGCGACGCAATGACATTTTCATGATCATCTGGCATTGTGAGGTCTGATTTTGAGATAAGGTCCCCCGATGTGTGCAAATCATTCCGAGCGCGTTGAACGACATACCTACACAGCAATGTGGAAAGGGTGGTGCCGCAAATGTCCAAATTGCGGAAAAGGGCCGCTGTTGCGCGGGTATCTGAAAGTCCATAAAACCTGCGCTGTGTGCCGCGAAGAATTGTTTCACCATCGCGCCGATGATGGCCCTGCTTACCTGACCATTTTGATTGTTGGCCACCTGATGGCGCCCGCTTTGTTAATCGTCTTCCAAAAATGGCGCCCCGAGCCATTGGTGCTTTTCACCATTTTTGCCATTGGCTGCGTCGCATTATCCCTATATCTATTACCTAGGTTAAAAGGCGCGATCGTGGGCTTTCAGTGGTCGCGATATATGCATGGGTTTGGATAGAGCACCGGCAAAGCGCTGACAGAATGGGGCGCTAGAAATGGATAAAACAGCTATTCGGAACGCAGCTACAGTTGTTGTGTTGCGCAAGACTGCAGAGCAGACCTTTGTATTGATGGGGCAACGCGGTGAAAAGGCAGCCTTTATGCCCAATAAATACGTCTTTCCGGGGGGGGCGGTTGACCCCCAAGATTATCATATCACACTTGCCAGCGGGATTGCCGAACCGTGTCTATCGCGACTGGCTGATGACAGCGATCCAAGTCTTGTCCATCCTTTATCGGTCGCGGCTATTCGTGAATTATGGGAAGAAACCGGTTTAATCCTAGGTAAAAGGGCCGATTGGCACGACACCCCCCCTGAGGATTGGACAGAATTTGCAAACCGCGGCTATGTACCAGATGCCAGCGCCCTTAAATTTGTTTTCCGCGCAATCACTCCACCTGGTCGCCCGCGCCGTTTTGATGCGCGTTTCTTTGTCATTGATGCCTCTGCGTTATCTGGTGATATAGACGACTTCAGCAGTGCTTCAGATGAACTATCGCATCTAAGCTGGATCCCCGTGGAAGATGTACGTAATTACAATTTACCCTTTATCACCGAAGTCGTGTTGGCAGAAGTCATGCGCCATAACGCGCCATCGACAGCACCAAGCACGGTTCCGTTTTTCAAAAACGACGAAGAGGCCAATTTATTTTTGCACCTTAATGGACATCCACAACCCGATTAACATTAATGGGTTGCCCAGATTAAGACCAATACTGAAACTATAATAGTCAAGATGCCCATAAATTCGCGCGTCGAAATTTTTTCTTTGAAAAACATGCGGCTTGCAAGGATCGAAAAGATCAATTCAATCTGGCCAACGGCATTGACGTAAGCAGCATTTTGCAAGGTGAATGCAACAAACCACATATAAGATCCGGCCATACTGCTGAGACCAACCCAAATTGCAGTTTTTCGCGCCTGCCAAAGTGCAACCAACTGATCCGGGTCGCGTAGACGCAGCCACACAAACATCACAAGACTTTGCCATGTCACAACACACACCAAGGTCAGGGCTGCACGCAAGAATGCATCATCACTATAAATATTTAAGCTGGCGGCCCGATAGGACACGCCGGATAATGCAAACAAAAAACCAGACAGCAGCCCAAGTCCAGATGCGCGATTAAAAAACCGATTGCCCGGCACATCCGTTAACAGCTTTTGATCAGAAACCAGCAAAACGCCAAGGATGCCAATCAAAATCGCAAAAAAACGGGCCTGGGACACAAACTCGCCCAAAAGGATGGCACTGACAAAAGCGACTTGGATAACTTCTGTCTTTTTAAAAGTCATACCGACTGCAAAATTGCGTGCATTAAAAAGGGCAACGACGCAAATAGTTGCAAATATTTGGGTGAGCCCCCCAAAAGCCGCCGCGGGCCAAAACCCGGCTGACAGCGTGGGCAGCGGGCCGCCAGATGCAAACCCATATAATATCAGCAAGCCCCAAACGATCGGTGTCGAATAAAAAAACCGCGCCGCAGTCGCGCCCACCGACGTCAAACGCGAAGCGCTAAGGACCTTTTGCAGCATAAAGCGCAATGTTTGAAAGAAGGCCGCAGCAATAGCGGCACCAACCCAGATTTCCATTACTTAGCGTTATCCGAGATTTCACCACCTGACCATAGCGGATGCGCCACTTGATCCTTGGCCTTAAAGAAATAGGTGGAAAATATCTGTCGGTAACTAGGGTAATAGTACCCATGGTTTTCTGACAAAACCGCGTTCTTTTGGCGTTGAAACACAGCGGGCAATTCGAACCATGACAGCTTTGGAAAGTTGTGGTGCACAGCGTGAAAATTGTTATTTAAAAATAATAAAGCCAGAATACCTCGATCAGCGATCACGACAGTGCGGCCACGAAAATCATCATAGGCGCGATGTTCTAAATAGGTCCTGATCTTTAGGATCGAAAGCGCCACGTAAGCGCACATCACCCATGTGAACAAGGACACATTGCTAAAATAAGTCAATGCAATTGCCACACATAAAACAGATGGCACGTGCAACATCCAACCTAACCAAACACGCCGATCACCACGTATCATGGACCGAAGATCTGCGAAAACAAAGCAGAACTGCGAAATCACAGGGCCAATAAAAATGCGTCCGCACAAGGTGTTATTAAACCGCAATACTTTCTGCATTGTTTTCGGCAGGCGACGCCATACGGAGGGGTCTAGAAAATTGGTTTCAGGGTCATCATAAGGATCCGTCAGCCGTTCATCTTTGTGATGGGCCAAATGCGTATCCTTAAAGCGTAAATATGGGATGAAAACGCTCAGCGCGGGAAACACCAAAGCGGCATTCCAAAAACATGACCGAAACGGATGACCATGCAACATTTCATGGGTCAATGAAGAATGAAGCACCGCACCAAGCACCATTCCAAGACAGCCGGCAACCACCGAGATTTCATAAACGTAGACCGCTGATGCAAAGAACAAGACATATGTTGCACCAAGCAACAAAAGCGTTGGCCACTCTGCCCATGTTTGAAACTTGCTTTGCATGCGACGGTATCCTCTCACATTTTATTAAATGGAGACATCGTGTGTCGACAATTCATCAAATTATTAACATTTTTAATCAAATGTGATATTTATTACATATGATGACAAATATTGACAAACGCATCCGCGCAGAACAATTCCGTGATAGGCTTACACCGGCCATGAAGGACGCTGCGATGACGCAAAGCGCACTTGCGCGACATATACACGTGGAACGTTCGACGGTCTCGCAGGTCCTCAACGACGAAGGAGCCCGTTTGCCCAATGCACAATTTGTTGGAGAGTGCGCCGCGGTATTGAATGTTTCGGCGGATTGGCTGCTGGGGCTATCACATCGTCCAGAAAATGCGTCTGATCTTTTGGCACAATCTTTGGAACTGACGCGGGCACCGCGGGCGTTAATAGACGAACAGATTTTCGCTTGGCACAAAGAGGCCGCAGGTTACAAAATCCGCCATGTTCCAGCAAGCCTACCAGATATGTTCAAGTCTGATGCGTTTTTAGAATGGGAATATGCCCCACACTTGGGCCGAACCACGCAGCAGGCCATTAACGCATCGCGCGACCGTTTAGATTGGATGCGAACATCCCAGTCCGATTATGAGATCGCTTTCCCATTGCATGAGGTGAAATCACTGGTTCACCGGACTGGTTACTATGAGGGATTACCCAAAGAAATACGTGACGCGCAAATTGAACGGTTGTGTGACTTTGCAACACAATTTTATCCACGCGTTCGAATTTACGTCTATGATGCAAAAATGCTTTTTTCTGCACCAATTACGATTTTCGGTCCGTTGTTAGCGGCCCTTTATATGGGCCAAAACTATTTGGTTTTTCGCGATGCGAACCGTGTCGAAACCTTTGTCGATCACTTTGATACGTTGGTGCGTCAAGCAATGGTTAACACACGCGCATTTCCCGAATTCATCAATGCACTTGCACAGGACAAAACAAAATAGGTTCGAACTGCTAATCAATCAGACAAACGCGGGTGCGGCGCCACCCGCGTAAATCAGAAATTTGCGAACATGAGCCCCGATCAGTAAGGCATTGGATGCGCCTCATGCGCGACCGCGATGTCGTGCAAACATTCTTGGGTCAAGATAACTGAGGGCGCTTTAAGGATATGTTCAAGTTGCGCCTGTGTCGTTGCGCCAAAAATCGCCGAACACATAAAAGGACGTGTCCGGCACCATGCAAGGGCCATGTGTATTGGATCAACACCATGCTTTTGGGCAATGTCGAGGTATGCGTTGACGGCCGGAAACACCCGATCTGTGATACGCCCCCCTAGATCTTTCACGATGGAACGCCGTGATTTTTCGGGAATGACACCTTGCTGATATTTGCCACTCAGCAATCCAGCGGCAAGCGGGGAAAAGGCAATCAAACCGACATCTTCGTTTACTGACAATTCTGCCATGTCCGTATCATACAACCGGCATAGCAACGAATATTCATTTTGCATCGTCGCGACCCTAGGAAACCCGTGTTGGTCCGACAATCGCAACCACTGTGCCGTGCCCCAAGCCGATTCATTTGAAAGGCCAAAATGCCGAATTTTTCCATCCTTTACATGGCCTTGTAAGACCTCAAGACATTCGAGCATATTATCAACGGTTTGCGTCCGATTTTGGCCACTTGGATCATAGGCCCAATTCTTGCGGAACATATAGGATCCACGGTTTGGCCAATGAAATTGATAAAGATCGACGAATTCTGTTTTCAGGCGACGCAAGCTCGCCTCAAGCGTTTCAGTGATCGTTGCCTTGGAAATGGGCGCACCGTCGCGCGCATGCGCGAAACCCTCACCGGCATGTTTTGTCGCCAAAATAAATTCGTCCCGCCGCGAAGGATTTTTGGCAAGCCAGTCTCCGATGATCTTTTCACTGCCGCCAACGGTCTCTTTTGCAATAGGATTAACGGGATACATTTCAGCTGTGTCAATAAAATTGATACCCGCTGCCAGGGCCGTGTCGATTTGCAGATGTGCGTCATCTGCGTTTGTTTGCGTTCCAAAAGTCATGGTACCAAGGCATAGCTCGGACACCATAATGCCTGTACGCCCCATCTCATTCATCTGCATAGCGACCCTCCTATTGTCTGGCAAAGCTATTCAGAATGGTCGCTTTGTCAAATAGCTTATTTTTTGCAATCGATACCCACGAGCGACACCAAAGTCGCAAAAAGACCGTTTTGAACGAGAAAAAGCAATACTTAATACGTCATGCGTTTAATGATTTCTTTTGCCGCACTCTTTCTATCAGTGATCCTGTTGCAACTGTCCACAGGTGGTGTCGGCCCGTTGGATGCCTTGTCAGGCTTTGCATTGGGGTTCACAACTGAACAGATCGGTCTGTTGGGGTCTGCCCATTTCGTTGGCTTTTTTATGGGCTGCTGGTTGGCGCCACGCATGATGGGAAATGTCGGGCATTCGCGCGCCTTTGCTGCCTTTACTGCGACGGGTGCGATTGGGTTATTGGCACATATGTTGGTGATTGACCCATATGCTTGGGCCGTCATGCGTATCGCCTCGGGGTTCTGCGTTGCAGGCTGTTATACGATTATCGAGGCATGGTTACAGGCCAAATTGACGAATGAAACACGCGGCAGAGCCATGGGCATTTACCGTGTGACAGACATGGGCGCATCATTGGCGGCCCAGCTTATTATCGGCATCTTGGAACCTGCCAGTTATGTGTCATACAACCTGCTTGCCTTGGTGTGCTGTGCCACGCTTATTCCTTTGACACTTACACGGGTTAGCCAACCTGAAACACCTGATGCGCCCAGATTAAGGCCGATGCTTGCCATTCAAAGATCCCCTTTGGCGGCCGCCGGGGTTGTTGTCGCGGCGCTGTCCAGCGCATCGTTTCGGATGGTGGGTCCTGTTTATGGAACAGGTGTTGGACTGGCCGCTGGTCAAATTGCGTATTTTCTTGCAGCATTCGTGCTCGGCGGGGCATTGGCGCAGTATCCAACTGGCTGGTTGGCAGATAAGTTTGATCGCCGCTGGGTGCTAATATGGTTGTCAATCGCCGCAATAATAAGCTGTGCGCTGACATCGTTAATTGCAACCCATGACATCCTTGTGATCTTTGTTTTGGCAGGATTTTTCGGCTTTACCACTTTCCCGATTTATTCGGTTGCCACCGCACATGCGCATGATTTTGCAGACTCTCATGAACGGGTGGAATTGTCTGCCGCTCTTATGTTTTTCTATGCAATCGGTGCCATTGCTGCGCCCTATGTGGCGTCGACCTTGATGGAGCAATTTGGCCTGCCAGCCTTGTTTGTTATGATTGCAGCTGGACACGCAGTTCTGGTGGTCTTTGGTCTATTCCGGATGCGGGTGCGTGACAGCGCACCGCGCAAAACCAATTATGTCTATGCGCCACGAACAACATTTGTGATTGGACGGCTTTTGTCACGATCGCGCGACCCCAAATAACAAAGCACAGCGCAAGACACTTTTGTTCCCTAACGTTCTGGTATACAAGGGCAAAAATCTCCGCAAATGGGACATGAAATGGCACGTCATCTGATCACTTCGGCGATCCCTTATATCAATGGGATCAAACACTTAGGCAACCTTGTTGGATCGCAATTACCCGCGGATCTTTTCGCACGCTATCAGCGCGCGCGTGGCAATGAGGTGATGTTTTTGTGCGCAACGGATGAACATGGAACACCCGCCGAAATCGCAGCCGCCAAGGCTGGCAAACCAGTCGATGAATATTGCGCAGAAATGCATGAGGTGCAGGCCAAAATCGCCAACGGGTTTCGTTTGTCATTTGACCACTTTGGTCGCTCATCTAGTGTGCAGAACCAAAAGCTGACACAACATTTTGCGGGTCGCTTGGCAGATGCGGGATTAATCCGCGAAGTCAACGAAACGCAGATGTATTCGCATGCCGATGGTCGGTTCCTGCCAGATCGCTATATCGAAGGCACCTGTCCCAACTGTGGATTTGACAGCGCGCGGGGCGATCAATGTGATAACTGTACAAAACAGCTTGACCCAGTCGACCTGATCAATCCGCATTCCACCATTTCGGGATCGACCGATTTGGAAATGCGCGACACCAAACACCTGTACCTGCGCCAATCCGCGATGAAAGACCAATTGGAAAATTGGATCGACAGCAAAACCGATTGGCCCATTCTGACCACATCGATTGCCAAAAAATGGCTGAACGATGGCGACGGATTGCAAGACCGC
>Ga0181607_10000577_pt1 | contig 31821 bp, 17 predicted proteins | sample 041ome_9_FD_132420 | JGI IMG/M metagenome (GOLD analysis project Ga0181607, IMG submission 132420) | Coastal salt marsh microbial communities from the Groves Creek Marsh, Skidaway Island, Georgia - 041413US metaG (megahit assembly) | ecosystem: Environmental > Aquatic > Marine > Intertidal zone...
CTCAGCCTTTCAACCTTTGTTCAGGGAGGCACGCTCTCAGCCGACGGGAAACTCTGCTTTCTGCCCTGCTACCAGGACGGACTGAACGTGGTCGATGTTTCAAATCCCGCCAGAATGTTTCGCCTGGGGAGGGTCGCACTGCCTGGTAATGCGTGGCGGATCACACGTTCACCCGATGATGCCATTCTCTATGTGATTACTCGCGAACAAGGCTTCTGCGTTGTCGACGTCTCGGATCCCACACAGCCAAAGCTCCGCTCCGAGGTCACCCGCCTGTCGAATATCGACCGCCTCATCGTCTCAGACGATGGACAGCGTCTGTATGCGATGCTCCGCGACCAGGGAATCTGGACCTTCGACATTTCCTCGCCTGCCTTGCCTCACCTGTTTCGCACACAGCCGCTTGCCGGACGACCGATCGATCTCGCGCTGCTGCCATCAACAAACACCGCACTCGTTTGTGCGCTCGACCGAGGATTGGTGGCACTCCAGCTCAATGGCGGGCAGCCGATGGAGCCAACTCAGAAATAAGCCTCTGTAAAAACAGGCTGGACAGGTGGTCTCAAAAAAACCGCCACACCAACGCTCCCCAACGGGATTGTCTGGTGTGCGGCTGGCTGGTCAATTAAAGGGACTTGCGATGAACCGCAGCGTTTGGCAGGTGGGGGATCAGTGCGATGCTACGTTTTGAACATGTGGGCCCACGGCTGTGTGATGGGGTGACGAGGCGGGACTGGCTCCGCATCGGAAGCCTGGCCACGCTGGCTGCGGCTGCAACTAGAGCCACTCCTGCAGCACGGGCAGCCACAACTGCTGCGGCTGGCTTTGGCAAGGCAAAACGCTGCATCATGCTCTTTATGCTCGGTGGCCCGCCGCAGCATGAAACGTGGGATCCAAAGCCCGACGCTCCAGAGGAGATTCGCGGCCCTTTCAAGCCAATCTCCACAGCCACCCCAGGTCTCCAAGTGTGTGAGTTGATGCCCCACACGGCCAAGCTCACCGACCGCATCGCCGTGCTCAGGGCCATGGCGACGGATGACAATGCCCACTCCTCCAGCGGCTACTGGGTTCTAACGGGAACGCCGCATGCGCCCAAAAACAAAGAGAACGCTCTTCCTGGATCGCCAAACGATCGCCCATCCATGGCGGCCGTGGTGCGGCATCTCCGCGGGGATGCGGGTGGACTGCCAGGGGCCGTGCGACTTCCCGATGAGATTTGGAACACCGGACGGATTGTCTGGCCTGGTCAGGATGCCGGTTGGCTCGGAGCCCACGCCGACCCGTGGCTCGTCTCATGCGAACCTCAGCAACCGGACTTTCGGGTTCCCGATATCGCCCTCCCGGTGTCGATGTCGCCAGAGCATCTCGGCCGTCGCCTCCAGCTACAAAAACTGCTGGATCGCAAACTCAGCATGCTCGACGCGGCTTCGATGAGCCGTTGGAGTACCTGGCAGACGAAGGCCGTGGACCTGCTTCAAGATGCTGCCACCCGCAGGGCGTTTTCCATCGATCAAGAACCTGATTCAGTTCGAGAACGGTATGGCCGCAACCGCTTTGGACAAAGTGTCCTGCTCGCTCGCCGCCTCGTGGAGGCAGGCGTCTCCCTTGTGCAGGTCAACTGGACCCGCTGGGAGCATGACGAAGATGTCGCCCCTGCTTGGGACACCCATGCAAAGAATGCAGAGCGATGCAAAAACGACCTCGTGCCGCCAATGGATCTCGCCTACTCCGCTCTCCTGGAAGACCTGGAACAGCGGGGCATGCTGGAGGACACGATCGTGGTCTGGGTGGGTGAGTTTGGACGGTCACCGAAGATCAATCCCTCCGGTGGTCGCGATCACTGGGGGCATGTCTTCTCAGCAGCGGTCGCTGGAGGCGGCATCCAGGGAGGTGCGGTTTATGGTGCGTCCGACCGACAGGGCGGCTATCCACTCGATGGCCGCGTAGAACCGCAAGACCTCGCCGCGACTGTGTACCACTGCCTCGGGTACTCCCCCGAAACCGAAATCCACGACCACACCGGCCGCCCCTTCGCGATCTCAAAAGGCCAGCCGATCTCCGCCATTCTCTAGCCGGCTCGAACGCCCGCGGTTACTGAGCCTGCTGCCGGACTTCCAGGACGTACCGCAGGAGGTCGTCGAACTCCTTGCGACTCCTGAGCTGACGCGTCAGATTTTCCGGCATCAGAGACACCTCGCTGTCCTCGATCTCATCGATCTCACTCTTCTTGATCGTGATCGGATCGGGAGCCGCGAGATTGCGGAGCACGATCTCTTGGTCGTTCTCCGAGACACGGATCCCCGTCTGCACCCGTCCATCAACGTCAAGGACATTCACCTGGGCATAGGCCTTGTCGATCAGCTTCGATGGCCGCAGCAGCGATTCAACAAGCTGCTCGGGCGTAAGACTGGTCTTCAGGCTCGCGAGTTCCGGACCGAGACGTGCAGCACCCTTCGGCGGATCGTGGCAGGCAAAGCAGGCGGCTGACGACTCGTAAAAGAGCTTCCTTCCACGCTGCACATTGCCTCGATCGAGCGCCACCTTCGCAAGTTCTGCAGGGTCACTCGCGAGCAGTTCCTGCTCTAAAGCTTCGTTGGAGAACTCCTCGGGAGAATCTGCCAGCTCGCGGCTCTGATAGATCGCCTCCAAGGGATGCTCCGCCAGCAGCTCCTCTGGCTTCCAGAAAATGCTCCGCTCGCGAGTCTCTTCACGAACCCGAGCGACCGTTTCCGGGAGCACCGCAGCCGCCTTGTTGCCCCACGTGTTGCGGACAAAGGTCAGCACCGCCGCCAGCTCTTCGTCGTTGAGCAGCGAGCGGAAGGCTGTCATCGGTGGCACGCCACGAGCCGGATCGTAGGTCTCGCCATTGACGTTCATCCTACCCCAGAGGCCATGCAGGGTCGTTTTGACAAGCCGATCCTCGTCACCCAGCACCCAGCCACTGTCGACCAAGGGCGGATAAACGTTCTTGTTTCCCTTGCCATGCGTCAGATGGCATGTCGCACAGTGTGCCTCCCGCTGGTAGACCTCGGCTCCGAGCTTGTAGACCTTCTTCTCCGCCTTGCTAAGGTGCTTCGGCGGCTTGAAGTTCACAAACTCCAGCTCCGGCGGGGCCATAAACTCACTTCCGCCCGTCGCATCGACGTTAAACCAGAAGTGTTTCACGGTGTTCGCGGCAACAACAGCATGCTTGACGTCTGAACTGAGCAGCTTGTCGAGCAGTTCTTCATTCCGCTCCCCATGCTGCTGGTGCACCCAGAGCGCCTCAAGCAGATGATGAGCCTCCGTCTCGTCGTTGGCGTCAAAGTCTTTCATCCACTCGCGGACGGCCGCCACAACCTCCTTGGAATCACGACCACTGAGCTCGACGCGAGTGCGATGACGCACACCGTCAACAGGATGCTTGAGATTCTCAAGCAGCACCGCGATTGGTTCACCAGAGATCTTTACCGCCTCCTGCAGCGGACGGTCCTTCACAGTCAGTCGAAAGATGCGGCCGTGGACATGATCCCGATTGGGGTCTCGGATGTTGTGCTGCATATGACCGATGATCGCGTTGTGCCAGTCGGCGACGTAGAGCGCGCCATCCGCTCCCACGATCGCGTCGGTCGGCCGGAAGTTGCGGTCTTCACTGTTGAGCAGTTCGATTCCGGGCGTTCCCCAGACCTCGCCAAACACGCGGCCATTCTCACCGCCTTCGCGGTCGAGTTCGTACTGCTTCACGCCGAGAAACCCAATCGTGTTGCAGATCAGAAAATCTTGCTGGAGCTCGTCGGGAAAATGCTGCGAGGAGAGAATCTCGTCAGCAGCCACCGGGCGGAACTCCTTCGTCAGGAGTTCGAACATCTTGAAGCCCTTGCCCTCAGGCCGCACCTGAAACGACTTCCCGCCGGTGCCGTCGTTGGCGTAGCAGTAGCCCCAACGATCAAAACTGGTGCCGTGTGGGTTCGGCGAGTTCCCTGCGTGTGGTGTGATCGCAAACGTGCGGGGATCAAAGCGATACATACCTGAGGCGCCGACGTTGAGGTTTTGCTTCCAGGGCGTCTCATGGTTGTGCACCAGGAAAATGCCACTCTGCCAATAAATGCCCCCGTCGGGACCGAAGATCAGGTTGTTCGCGGCATGATGGGTGTCGGCCGTGCCGAGTCCCTGCAGGATCGGATACCGGAGATCGGCCTTGTCGTCTCCATCGGTGTCTTGCAGGAAAAGCAGATCAGGACCAGACGTCACCAGCACACCGTTGTTCCAGAACTCAAAGCCGAGCGGGTTGTGGACATGCGCGAAGATCTTGCGAACGTCGGCCGTACCGTCGCCGTCGGTGTCTTCAAAGATCATCAGGCTGTCGTTCATCTCCTTACCCGGCTCCCACTTGGGATAGGTGTTCCAGCTGGCTACCCAGAGCCGTCCCTTGGCATCCACCTGCATCTGCACCGGGTTGGCCAGATCTGGAAACTGCACTTCTGAGGCAAAGACATTCAGCTGATAGCCTTCTGGCACCTTGATCTGAGCGAGCGATTCCTCGGGGCTGAGGTACTCAACACTGCCTTCTTTCTCAGCACTCGAACTCGCGCTGCCCCCGCCAACGTTCGAGATCACCTTCACCGGAGGTGGCACGTTGCTGTCTTCGACTACAAAGTCTTTACCCTCGGCGGCGGCCCAGATGGCCTGATCCCGGTTGGCGGTCATCACGTCGAGCATCACCAGCTCATGCTTGAGCACGTCGGCATTGCTCTGGCCATCCACAAACGTCAGCGTGGAACGGCCACCCCAGATGTCATTGCCGTCGGTCGCCCGGTAGCGGTTGTGCCAGTGCCAGTTCTTGTCCTCGATCGCCCGGTAGAGCGGCGACTCTTTCTCCAGCGAGACGGTCGAGCCGAGCAAGGCCTCGGAAATGATGCCGGCCAGCCGCTCGTAGCCGGCGGCATTGAGATGGATGCCGTTGAGTGTGTAGGTGGTGGCGTCGTCTTCAAACATCTGCAGCGTTGGCGTGTAGAGGTCGACAAACGCAGCACCGGTCTGCTCTGCCGCCTGACGCGTCGCCTCGGTGTAGGCCGCCAGATTCGCATTGAGTTCCACACCGTCGGGAAGATGCGGGCGGCCGGTGTTCTGGTAGGCGATCGGACTAAACAGTACGAATCGCAGATCTTTCACTGCGTCACGACGCAGCGCTGTGTATCGCTCAACAAGCTGCACCAGCTCGTCTCGGTAGGCATCTGCCTTGGCTGGGCCACCAAACGACTCGTTGTAGCCGTAGAAGGCAAACACCACGTCGGGGCCGACATGCTGCAGATACTCTGCATCGTTGGTGAAGCCCTGGTTCCGGGGCCGCTTATTCACCATGTCGCCAGAGAAGCTCATGTTGCGGAACCGCACCTGCTTGCCTGTGATCTGGCTCTGCAAAACTGCTTCCACCCACGGGTCGTGCTGCATGCGATCGGCCAAACCGTTGCCGTAGATCGCTACCACGTCGTTGGGCTCAAACTCGAACGTGTCAGCCGCCATCGCTGCAGAGCCCACAACGGCAGACAGCAGGACTGCAGTCGCAGCCAGCGTCACACGTCGCCACGAAGCCAGGGAAACCGCAGGTAAAGAAGCGAAAGAGTTGGTGCAGATCATCGGTTCAACGGTGCTCAGGCAGGAACAAGACCAGGGGCAGCTGCGGAAGCATCACTCCCCACGTGAGGACACACTGTCAAAGACCTGTCGACAGGCCCCGGGCGCAATACCCCGGGGCTCAATGTCCCCATCCCTAGTGTAACCCGCCCTCACGGCTCCTCTGCAAACCGGGCATCTGCGGGCCGCTCTTCACAGCCTGCAGAGCCTCACGGCAGCGGGATCTCGTTGAGCGTGTAGTAGGCGTTGACGTGGAGCAACGGCTGGCCGTCCGCTGATCGCAGCGGTGCGGCGTCAAACTCATGCACATGCCCCTTCACCAAGCCATCAACGCTGAGATGAACTCGCAGCGCATCTTCCGACACGGTCGCCTTGGTCACCTTCGGCACGGTTTGGTCAACCTCCGGACTTCCGTACCCCTGCTGGTAGACATGCGTAAACGTGCCGAGCGTCCAGGTCTCCGCCTGTTCGGCGATCTCACGATCGACCGGCAGCGTGAACGACAGATCGAAGCCATCGGCCGCAGCGGTAATCGCGAGAATCTCGAAGGGGGTTTTTCCCGTCCAGTCGAGTCGCTGGAGCGAGTACGCCTCCGGCCCCCGCACGGGCCAGCCACGATTTGTCCCTCCCAGCAGCAGATCACCCGAAGGCGTGAACTGACAGGCCAGCAGCCCGGTCGCCAGCCCTTCGCGAAACGGATAACAGGCCCCCTGCCAAACACCGTTGACCTGCTCGGTCGTGGCTCGCATCACCACGCTGAGACTGAAGTCGCCGATAAAGATCTGATTTGAAAACGGGCCAAAGCCACCATCCGTTCGATCCACCTGAAAGCCAGAGATCGATCGCCCCATCCGGATATACGGAAACACGACAGCATACGGCACCAGCTGCGGCACTCTCTCCCTCTCGACCACCAATCGAGACCGGCTCTCCGGTTCCGGTGGCTTCGGTCCCAGAGCGTCGGTGAGGTCGTACCAGTTGAAGCTCACCGGGTGGCCCATGAAGCCATCCTGCTGGAGCACCTTGAGTGAGCACGACCCGTTCCACGGCCCCTGACTCTCGGCATAGAACATCACGCCATGCTCGTTGGGCCCAATCCCACACGGGCTACGGATCCCGCTACAGACAGGCAGCGTTTTCCCATCCGGCGTGACCTTCAGACACCAGCCGCGAAACGGCACCTTGGAGTTGTACGACTCGCTGAGGCAGAGCGCGACCCAGATGTTGCCGTCGGCATCTGGCTTCGATCCAAAGGCAAACTCGTGGTAGTGGTTGAAGCCCCAGGCATCGCTGATCGTTTCAAACTGATCCGCCCGCCCGTCACCATCACGATCCGTCACTCGTGTGACCTCTGTCTGCTGGGTGATCCACAGACTTCCGTCACGCTCCCCAAGCCCGAGCACCTCATCGAGGCCGCTGGCAAACAGCTCAAAGCGTGGCTTTGGATACTGCTCAAACGCACCGTCCACCAGCCAGATCTCACCACGGCGTGTGCCAATCGCCAGTCGTCCGTCGGCAAGCACCTCAAAGCTGCCGCACTCCAGCGACATCTCCTCCGGGACCGGCAGATCAACGATCGTGTAGTAGGCCTCCTCGCGTTCGGCGGTGCCCCAGTACTCGCCGAGCGGCTCGGCGAATGCAGCCGTTACCACGCTCCAGCAGGCCACCGCCACAAGAAGTCGGATTCGATTCACCATGCGTATTCCACCTCAAGCGTCTTGCCGAACGTTCCGCCAGGCAACGTCACCCGCAGTTCCTGCCCAGCCGCCGTCTCGACGACCTCAAGCGGCAGTCCACCCACAGACCGCACGTTGAGCCGCAGACCCGTATCTGCCACAAAGCTGCGGTTCTCCTGAGGCTCTACGGTCTTGCCAGCGAGCAGTCGGAACTGCCGGATTCCATCCAGCATGTCACGTCCGAGCACGACCGTCCGCCGCAGCGACTGATCTGCCCCGGGCACGAAGAACTCCTCCACGGTCACGCCAGCAGCCACATACCGCAGCCGCGGCCGACGACGGTCATCGAGTTCGTAGCCTGCAAACCGGAAGCCGGGTGGTCGTCGCTGCGACTCGCTCGGCTCCCATGGAACAGCGGGGTTCGTCAGGTCTGGCCCGTCTCCCAAAGTGAGCACGGGACCATCGAGCGGCCGCACGGTTCCATGCCCCTGGCTTCGCCAGACTCCCCCAGGATCGGCAAAACGGCCCTTCCAAAGCATTGCCAGACGCATCTGCTCAGCGTCGAACACCAGGTTGACTTGCTCGGGGTAGCCAACGCCGATCCCGCGTTTACCGACGCCGGGCCAGCTTCGCCGCAGCATCACCGCCTCTTCACTCGCCAGCAGCGTCAGCGGCTCCTGCACGAGCCCACGCGGCGGACGAGCCTGCCGACCCTGCTCCAGGTAGATCCACAGCGCATCAAGCTGCCGCTGCGTGTCTCCGTCGAGAATCTGAGGGCGTGTCGTCTTGCCTCCCGGCCAGAACGAGGGCATCACCGTGCCCGGGCTGAGCGTCTGCGGACTGAGGAGGTAGTCCACAAACCAGTCTCGCTGCAGTCGCTCCGTCATCTCGGTCAGATCGAGGGCCGACATCGTGGCGGCCGGCATCCGCTGAAAGGTATGGCAGGCGATGCAGTTGAGCCCCTGATTTCCGGCGAGCGTGTGCCCTGCCTCGCGGAACTCCTTGGGGTCTGCCACTGTTGGCTGGGCACGATCGGGCCGGTCATCCATCGCAGGCAGCAGCTCCACCAACGGCTCCACCTGACCGACACCAAACCTCGGCATGCGGGTCTTCATGTAGGGACGCACCGAGCGTCCGCTGACCAACACCTGCCGCAGCCACTGCGGCTGCAGCTTGTTGCCAACGCCCGTCAGAGAAGGTGGCATTCGCCCTTGTGGACCCAGATTGAAGTCTGCCGTCTGAAAAAAGGGATCACGCTCAGGGTCGATACCACCGATCCCATCCCGCTGATGGCAGGCGTAACAGTTGAGGGTGGCCATCGCCGACACCACTGGCTGCGGCTCGACTGGGTTTTGCTGGTCACAGAACGCCATCAGCAATCGCCGCTGATCGTCGCTCAGGTCAAACAGCGGCCAGTCGCCTCGCCCGCCGGAGAGACACCCTCGATGAGGCTGTTCCAGCGGAATCTCGCCCGCGGGGCTCGTAGCCTCTCGCTCATGGCAGGCGGCACACTGCAGGCGTTGGTAGTGCTCCCGCCCCGCGTCAGCCAGCGAGGCCTCAACCGCAAACGCAGCCGCCTCTGGGCGGCGGTCCTCGGCCGACTGCAGCAGGTAGTGGGCGAGGTCCTCCGCCTCCTCATGGGCGAGCTGCATGCTTGGCATTCGACCAGCCGGCCGCACTGCGAGCGGATCCTCGAGGAAGGCCACCAGGGCCGGCAGGCTCGCCCGTGAGGCGAGATCCCCTAGGGGAACATCTCCGGCAGGCAGCTTCTCATTGCCTTCGGTATCGCGGCCTTCGGTATCGCGCGGCGAGTGGCAGGCCACGCAGCCCACACTGTGAAAAAGTTCATTCCCACGATCGGCCCGCTCGTTGTCAAAGTCGCTCTGCACAAACGCGTGATCACCGCGAGAGATCAGATAGTGGACAAGCTCAGTTGCAATCTGCTCTCGCCGCTCGGCGGGCTCTCCAGCGAGCAGGTCAGGCATCCGAGTGCCTGGCTTGGCTGTATGAGGATCGACCAAGTAGCGAACGAGAGCCTGCGGCCGTCGCCACGCACGTACGTTCTCTAGCCGCGGAGCGCGATCTGCCGACACGCTGCCTGCGGTCAGTTGTTGCCAGCGGCCGTCGTCATGACAGGCCCGACAGTTGTGCTGATCAAACAAGACCGCTCCACGAACGCTCTCTGGCAGCTCACCACCGGTCGCCAGTGCACGTTCGGCAGGCTGCCGGCCTGCGCGATCCCGCAGGTCCATCAAATAGCGAAGGATGTCGAGAAACTGCTGACGTGACTGCATCTGATCGGGCAGCCCATCAGGCATGGCCGACACGCTGCTAACGGCCCGCTCAGCAATCTCAGCAACCGCCACCTGCACACGGCCGTAGGGAGGCTTCGTGTCACGTCCGATCACGTAGCCATCAGCTTCCTCAACGACACGCATCGCCACCACCCGGCCATCCACCGTCTGAATCACCGTCAGCTCGTAGCCCTTGGCGATCTCGCGGGAGGGATACAGCAGCGACTCAAGCAGGTGCTGATCTGTTGTCGTCTCCGGCATCTGCCGAAGATCGGGGCCGATCCGTCCCCCTGCTGCCTCGTGATGACAGGCAGCACAGGCCAGCGTGCGATTCGCAAACAGCACAGCCCCACCGACGGCATCCCCCTCGGCACGCGCGTCAGCCAGCAGACGCTCTCCAGGCTCCTGACGCAGCTGATCCGTCAGCCCCTCGGCACCATGGGCTTCGACAACCAGCCCAACCAGCAGCACGGCCAGGCCGATGGTTCGCACTCCTCTTCGCTCTCTCAGCTGTGGCTGCATGCGATTCCTTCCTGAGCACGGCGTTCCGCGGGAGTCTCCCCCGTCGCAACGCCTCTCAACATGCTCGGGGCCACACCATGGAGGCGGTGCGGCCCCGAGCGAGGTTTCAACTGGCTGGCTGCAGCCTCAGACGCTACTTCTGGCCCTGGCCCATCTGGAAGGCGGGCTTGCCGTCAAAGTAGTAAAGGCCTTCCGTCTTGATGAACTCCATACCCGACTTGGCAACGCGGTCGAGCAGAGCAGCAACTTCCGTGTGTGGCAGCGGCTCACCATTCTCCGGGTCGTCGATGTGGAAGCGACACCGCCAGTGGTCGCACAGCAGCGTGGTGGCAAAGCCTTCTGGCCAGACGGTCATACCCCGGCTGGAAATCATCCTCAGCTTCAACCCGGCGGCATCACACGACTGAAGCGCCTTCGCGACTTCCTCAGTCGACCCGACATGCTCGCAGAACACGTCGACACCCACGAGCTTCCGTACCACGTTGGGCCGGGTGTAGGGAGGGTTCGTGTCGATCTGCTTTTCCTGGCGGGCGTAATGCACTGCCGGCAGCGTTTCAGGCTTCTGGCCCATCCGCGCGACGACGGCCTGGGCAAACTCCTTCGTGCCAACTTTTTCCTTGCTGACGTCTTCCTTGAAGATGTCGTAGGTATGCACGCCATCTTCGATGGTCTTCAGCCACGCGTTGTGGGCCCGCTCAGCCGCTTCCACCTGGTTGATGTGCAGCAGCATCAACACCGATCCAAGGAACAGGCCCGAGGGATTGGCCAGGTTCTGTCCGGCGCGTCGTGGTGCCGAACCGTGGATCGCCTCAAACATCGCATGCTCAGGGCCGATGTTTGCCGAGCCCGCTAGCCCGACCGAGCCTGCGATCTGAGCAGCCACGTCGCTGAGGATGTCGCCATAGAGGTTTGGCATCACGACGACATCGAAGTTTTCCGGCGTGTCCGCGAGCTTGGCGGCACCGATGTCAACGATCCAGTGTTCGTTCTCGATGTCGGTGTACTCGCCGGCGATCTCCTCGAAGATCCTGTGGAACAGGCCGTCGGTGATCTTCATGATGTTGTCTTTGGTGAAGCAGGTCACCTTCTTGCGGTTGTTGGCCCGCGCGTACTCAAACGCGTACCGCACAATCCGCTCGGTGCCCTGGCGCGTGATCAGCTTCAGGCACTGCGTCACATCAACCGTCTGCTGGTGCTCGATGCCAGCGTAGAGGTCTTCCTCATTCTCGCGGACGATGACCACATCCATCACCGGATGCTTCGTCTTCACAAATGGGTGGTACGACACGCACGGACGCACATTCGCATACAGGCCGAGTGCCTTGCGGGTGGTCACGTTGAGGCTCTTGTAGCCACCACCCTGTGGTGTGGTGATCGGAGCCTTGAGAAACACCTTGGTCCGCAGAATCGAGTCGAAGGATTCCTTGGCGATGCCCGCCGAGTTGCCCTTGAGATACTCCTGCTCACCGATCGAGATCTCCTCGATGTCGAGGGCGGCGCCCGCCTCCTTCAGAATGTGAAGGGTGGCGTCCATGATTTCGGGGCCGATACCGTCGCCCTTAGCGACTGTGATACTCGTGGGTTGGCTCATGTTTTTTCGGTTTTTCTCGCAGCGGGAAACTCGGATCAAGGCCTCAGAATAGGCCTTCCCTGAGCGATCGAAAAGCCTTACGGCCGCAGCCGGGGCACAGCAGGCATGTCTGCGACGCCTTCGGTCGCCAGCGGTTCCGCGACTGAGGGTATCCTGAGTGTCCAGTGAGCAATCAGTTTTGCCGGAGATCAGGAGCCGCGAAGAATGACGGACTGCAGGACTTCGAAGCGATACGCGGTGTGCCACATCCCCGGCGTGATGAGGGACAGTTTTCTCCTGAGCCTGCTGGTCATTGGGCTGACGACGCATGTCTCTTCGACCGTGGCTGCAGCAGACCCTGCCCGCACGCCCGGACCGCAGGCGGACGGCTCGGTGGTCCTGCCAAACCAGTGGTCGCTGCGGCCGGTCGGACGCCAGCTCACAGTCGGCGACTTCCCGGTCAACATCGCCATCCATCCCGGCGGCGAGCATGCGGTGGCGCTCCACTGTGGCTACGGCCAGCACGAGCTGATCGTCCTTGATATCGCGAAGCGAAGCATTGTCAGCCGACTGGCTGTGGGCGAGGCGTTCTACGGGGTCACGTTTCATGCCAACGGCGAGCGGCTCCTCTGTTCGGGCAGTAGCGACGAGGTGGTTCGTGAGTTTCGCTTCGAGCGGGGCGTGCTGATTCCCGCAGACGTGTTTCCGCTGCGACCGCCACAGGAGCGGGGCATTCCGGCGGGCATCGCCGTCAGCAGCGACGGGCATCAGCTGTTCGTTGCCAACCTGTGGGGGCAGAGTGTTTCTCACGTGGATCGCTCCGGAGGTGAGCCCGTGATCCGGGAGCTCTCGCTTGCGACGACCCCCTCGTCTGCGGCTGCCGCTGCCCCCGCCACAGCTGACCCGCCCTCCACCTCCGATGCACCACCAACTCCAGGTGACGAAGGCACAGGGGAACGCTCGCTGACCAAGCGGGCCGACCAGCTCCTTGAAGACACCGACCCCACCCTGCCCTTCCCCTACGCCTGCGTGCTCGACGAGCCACGCGGTCGACTCTACGTGTCCCTCTGGTCACAGGCTGCGGTGGCGGTGATCGACCTAGAGCGGTTTGAAGAAGTCGCTCGCTGGCGCGTCGAAGACCATCCGAATGAAATGCTGCTCTCGCCAGACGGCTCGCGGCTGTTCGTCGCAAATGCCAACCGCAACAGCGTGTCGGTACTCGATCCGTCCACAGGCACGATCAGCGAGACGCTCGTCGCCAACCTGACGCCAGACGCCCTGCCTGGCAACACCCCAAACTCGCTCGCCCTCTCCAGCGACGGCCTGCTCTACGTGGCCAACGCTACGATCAATGCTGTCGCCGTGTTTGATGTCGAGGAGCCAGGCCGCTCGCGGAGCCTCGGATTCATTCCAGTCGGCTGGTATCCCACGAGTGTTCGACTCTCGACGGATGAGTCGCGGCTGCTGGTCGCCAATGGCAAGGGCATCATCTCCGACTCCAATCGGAATGGGCCGCGTCCAGGCATCGCTGGCGTCCCCACCCCGGACTACATCGGCCGGCTCTTTGATGGCACGGTCAGCTTCATCGACCTGCCCACGAGCGAAAACGCGTTTGCGGAGCAGATGGCTGCTTGGACAGCCGCTGCCTACGCCTGCATGCCCCAGCCTCCCAGCGATGAGACCCTCGCCAACCTCGAGGGCCACCCGATTCCGCGTTCCAAGGCAGACACCAGCCCGATCACCCATGTGATCTACGTCGTCAAGGAAAACCGTACCTACGACCAGGTGTTTGGCGATATGCCTGAGGGCCGTGGCGATCCGACGCTCTGCCTGTTTCCCGAGAAGGTCACGCCCAACCATCACGCCCTCGCTCGCGAGTTTGTGTTGCTCGACAACTTCTACGTCGAGAGTGAAGTCAGCGCTGACGGCCATGAGTGGAGCATGGGAGCCTTTGCCACAGACTTCGTCGAAAAGCAGTGGCCGTTGAGCTATGGCCACAGCAAGAAGTTTCCCTATCCGAGTGAAGGCGGCTTCCTCGCAGCTCGTCCTGCCGGCGGCTACATCTGGGACCGGGCGATTGCCGCGAACGTGAGCGTGCGGAGCTACGGCGAATGGGTCGCCAACGCGGCCAAGCCCGGCGATCCGGGAAAGGCCAAAACACCTGCCCTTGAGGGCCGCTTCGATCCCTTCTTCCGGAGCTTTGACATGGAGTATTCCGACCTCGATAGGGCGGACCGCTTCATTGAGGAGCTGGAACGGTTTGAGCGGGAAGGCGAGATGCCTCGGCTGCAGATCGTGCGACTACCCAACGACCACACCAGCGGCACCAAGCCCGGCTCGCTCACGCCCACGAGTTTCATGGCGGAAAACGATCTGGCCCTCGGCAGAATCGTCGAGGCAGTCAGCCGGTCGGCCTTCTGGCCAACCACGGCGATCTTCATCGTCCAGGACGATGCCCAGAACGGTTCCGACCACATCGACGCCCACCGCACCGTGGCCATGGTGGCCAGCCCCTATGCCCGCCGTGGCGTGGTCGATTCCACGCTCTACTCAACCAGTTCGATGCTCCGAACGATGGAGCTGATTCTGGGCCTTGATCCGATGTCGCCGTTCGACGCGACGGCGATGCCGATGTTCGACTGTTTCAGCCGCGAGCCCGACGCCAGTCCATTTGCCTGCCGTCCGGCCGAAGTGCCTCTGGACAACCTCAATGCGGATACCGCCTGGGGGGCAGCGGCGTCGCTCGCGATGGACTTCTCCCGCGAAGACGCCGCCGACGATCTGCTCCTCAACGAGATCGTCTGGCGGAGCGTGCGTGGAGCGGACTCACCGATGCCGCCCCCACGACGGGCCGCGTTTGTGTTTGTGTCCGCAGACGAGGACGACGACGAGGAAGACAATGCCTCCAACGAAGAAAAGGCTGACGAGCCCGATGAGACCGAGACGCCCACAGACGCTGCAGCTGCGACAACCGAACAGCCACTCGATGCGGCCGTCGCTGTCACTCCGCTGCCCGAGCGGCCAAGTTTTGACCGCGACGTGATGCCGATTCTCACCGCGCGTGGCTGCAACATGGGGGCCTGCCACGGCAAGTCGGGTGGGCAGAACGGCTTTGCGCTTTCACTGTTTGGCTTCGATGCCGACAGTGACTACTTCGCGATCACCGCCAACGCCCGCGGCCGTCGCGTCTCTTTTGCCGCTCCTGATGAAAGCCTGCTGATTACCAAGGGCACAGCGGCTGTTCCTCATGGCGGCGGCATTCGTCTCGAGCCGGCAGGCCCCGACGCCGAAGTGCTCCGTCGCTGGATTGCCCAAGGCTGCCGCCGAGCCGAGCCCGATGAGCCAACGCTCTCGCATCTCACGATCAGCCCAGAGCCCCGTTCCCTTGCGGCCGGTGAAGAGCTGCAGATCCGCGTGATTGCCCACGACTCTGACGGCTCCGCCCGCGATGTGACCGCCATCACCGCCTTCTCCTCCAACGAGCCTGTGGTCGTCAACGTGAAGCCCGACGGGCTGCTCACTGCCGGCAAGCTCCCTGGCGAGGCAAGCATCATGGCCCGCTTCATGGGCCAGATCGCTACCTGGAACACGATCGTGCCCAGGCCAGGTGCGATCGAGCCAGACGCCTGGGATCGGCTTCCAGTCAACAACCTGATTGACGAACTCGCCTGGGAAAAACTTCGTGAGCTCAACGTGCTTCCGAGTGATCCGGTCGACGACCCCACCTTCCTGCGGCGGGCGAGCCTTGATTGCATCGGTCGCCTGCCCACTGCGGACGAGGCACGAGCGTTTCTCGCCGACACAACACCAGACAAGCGGCAGCGGCTGATCGATGCCCTGCTGGCGAGGCCTGAGTATGCAGACCGTCAGGCAAACCTGTGGGCCGACCTGCTGAGGCCTAATCCCTACCGGGTGGGCATCAAGCCAACGCTCGCGCTCGACACCTTTCTCCGCGACGCCTTTGCCACCAATCTCCCCTACGACCAGTTTGTCGCCGAACTGCTGACCGCCGAAGGCAGTGTCTGGCGAAACGGAGCGACCGTCATCTACCGCGATCGCCGCTCGCCCGACGAGATCGTGACGATGGCCAGCCAGCTGTTCCTGGGCGTCCGTGTGGAGTGTGCAAAGTGCCACCAGCATCCGTTTGAGGTCTACGGCCAAGGTGACTTCTACGGGCTCGCCGCCTACTTCTCCCGCGTCGGCTACTCCGGCACTGGGCTCTCACCTCCAATCTCCGGTGGTGAAGAACTGGTCGTGATCAAAGACGCGGGCACCGTCACCCATCCACTCTCCGGTGAGGCGTTGGCACCGAAGCCGTTGGGAATCGAGGCCTCTGAGGATCTTCAACAGCCGGCAGCAGGCGTCGACCCAAGGCAGCAGCTGATCGAGTGGCTGACCACGCCAGACAACCCGACCTTTGCCGCCGCAGGTGCCAACCGCATCTGGGCCGAGCTCTTCGGCATCGGCATCGTCGACCCAGTCGATGACTTCCGCGCCACAAACCCGCCGAGCAATCCCGCATTGCTCACTGCTCTGGCAGACTTCTTTCGTGACAGTGGCTTTGACCAGAAGCAGCTGATGGCCCTGATCATGAAGAGCCATCTCTACAGTCTCTCCTCAATGCCCAACGCCACAAACGCCGGTGACCATCGCAACTTCTCCCGCCACTATCGTCGTCGTCTGCGGGCCGAACTCGTCGCAGACGCGATTGACGATGTGACGGGAGTCAGCACCGACTATCCCGGCACGCCGCCGGGCACACGTGCCGTTCAGATCTGGACCCACCGCGTGGGCTCGACCTTTCTCGACGTCTTCGGACGGCCCGACCCGAATCAGGATCCGCCCTGCGAACGGATCGGGGATGCCACGGTCGTGCAGGCGTTGCATCTGATGAACAGCGGACATGTCCACAAGAAGGTCACCGACGATACCGGCCGCGCCGCAGCGCTTGCAGCCAGCGACCTGCCGCCTGAAGCGATCATCGACGAGCTCTACCTGACGACCTACGCCCGGCACCCCTCCGCTGAAGAAAAGCAGGCAGTCCTGCCGGAGTTCTCGCGAGAAGGGGCCACCCGGCGGTCTGCCAGCGAAGACATCCTCTGGGCCCTGCTCAACACCCCCGAGTTTGTCTACGGTGACTAGGGCTTTCGCTTTGCCCGCGAGAGCCATCGGCCACTCCTGGAGCCCCTCATGCAACACCGATCGACCCACGCCCGCAAGGAATACGAGCAGGGCTCCCTCGATGAGGCCAGCGTCGCCAGCGACCCTGTCTCGCAGTTTGCCCTCTGGTATGACGCTGCTGTGGCCGCCGATGTGCCTGAGCCGGAGGCGATGACCCTTTCCACGGCCACCCCTGAGGGCAGGCCCTCGGCTCGGATCGTGCTGCTGCGTGGCTTCGACCCGCGTGGTTTCTGTTTCTTCACCAACTACGAGAGCCACAAAGGCCGCGAACTCACCGCCAATCCGCAGGCCGCGCTGACCTTCCACTGGGTCGAGCAGGAACGGCAGGTACGGATCGAGGGGCGAGTCGACAAGACAACAGCCGAAGAGTCAGACGCCTACTTCTTCAGCCGTCCAAGCGGCTCTCGCATCGGCGCCTGGAGTTCGCCACAGAGCCGCGTGATTGCTGGCCGTGAGGCCCTGGAGCAGTTGTTTGCTGACTTTCGAGCCCAGCATCCAGACGACACCGCCATCCCGCGGCCAGCGCACTGGGGGGGGTTTCGACTTGTTCCCGACCGCATCGAGTTCTGGCAGGGCCGCCCCAGCCGACTCCATGACCGACTCTGCTACCGCAGGGACGGCGACCATTGGAAGATCGACCGCCTCGCCCCCTAACGGCGGCTCGCTTCCACGCGAGGCCCGTTTTCTGTCAGCCGCGAAAATTCCATCGGGACAGACTGGGCGGCCCGAGGGTAAACTGTCGACAGTCTTAAGGGAGGTCGTCGATGGCAACGCCGCACGAAGAACATCGCTGTGAAATAGATCGCGAACTGGCCCACCCGGCGCTCGCCCCGGTACGGCGGGCGCTCTTCGACCGTCGCAGCATGCTGCGATTCGGTGTTGGTGGGCTCGCTGGCGGAAGTTTCTTTGGCCTCACAAACCTCTCTCAGGCGTCGTCTGCCATAAGCAGCGACAAGAAGCCGTCGGCCTGCATCCTGATCTGGATGGATGGCGGCCCCACCCACATTGAGATGTTTGATCCCAAGCCCGACGCCCCCACGGAAATCCGTGGCGAGTTTGGGCCAATCGACACCGCGATCCCAGGGGTGCAGTTCAGCGAGCATATGACCAAGCTCGCAGCCATCGCCGATAAGTTTGCCGTGATCCGGAGTGTGTCGCACAACCAAGGAAACCATGGAGCGGGCAACCACTACATGATGACCGGGGCCCCGCCGCGGATCCCGGTCGGCTGCGGCGCGTTCGTCAGCTTCCATCCGAGCATGGGCAGTGTGGCGTCGGTGGAGCGGACGGCCCCTCACAGCCTGCCGCGATATTTCTCGCTCCCGAGCATGACCCGCTCAGGTGGCCCCAACTTCTTGGGCGCCACGCACGCGCCGTTTGTCGTCTCTGACGACCCGAACTCAGAGAACTTCCGGATCCGCGACCTCGCCCTTCCGCGTGGCCTTGAGGAGCCACGGTTTCTCGACCGTCGCGACCTGCGAGCCGCTGTCGATCGGCTGCCACGCTTCGATGATCCGGCCGCCGCCGACCCAGTCACCGCGCTCGACGACTACTACGCCCAGGGCTACCAGCTCGTCACCACCCCCGAGGCTCAGGCAGCCTTTCAGATCGAACGTGAGCCGGGGGAAGTTCGCGACGCCTACGGCCGCAACCCGTTTGGCCAGCGGCTGCTGTTAGCCAGACGGCTAGTGGAAGCGGGCGTGCCCTTTATCACAATCAACGACGGTGGATGGGACCATCACTCCAATCTCTTTGGTGCTCTGCGGAAACGACTCCCCGGCTGGGACTCGTCGGTCGCGGCCTTGATCAATGACCTCGACGACCGGGGCCTGCTGGAGAACACGATGGTGCTGGCCCTGGGCGAGTTTGGCCGCACGCCAAAGCTCTCTACTCTCTCCGGGCAGACGACCGTGGGGCGCGACCATTGGTCAGGGGCCATGTCGATCCTGTTCGCTGGCGGGGGCACGCCAGGCGGCCAGGTGATCGGCGCAACGGATCGACTCGGCCATGCCCCGAGCGAACGACGACTCTCACCTGAGAACTTTGTCTCAACGGTCTACACCAAACTTGGTATCGATCCAGGCAAGCACTACATCACTCCTGCCAACCGCCCTACGTTCCTGGTGTCAGATCCCACTCCGATCGATGAGCTGATGGGCTGATGCAGCGAGATCGTCTCTTGAGCAGATGCCACAGGGTGTGCCTGCTGGTGATCGGTGCCGCAGCGGTCGCGGTCGCGTCCACCGTCGAGGCGGAGGATGCCAAGCCGATCGCCCTCACCCGGCTCACGCCAGCCGGCGGCCAGGCAGGCACCAGCGTCACCGTCACCGCCACCGGCGAGTTTCCCAACTGGCCCGTTTCTGTCTGGACCGATCGCGACCAGCTCCGCTGGGAGCCGCAGGAAGCCTCCGGCACGTTTGCGGTGACAATCCCCGCTGACGGCGCTGTGGGCCTCCACCGCGTGCGGTTCACTGACGCCTCCGGTGCCACGGCCATCAGGCCATTTATCGTGGGCATGATCCCAGAGATCGTCGAAGCCGAACCCAACAATCGTCGTGACGAGGCGACCGCCCTCGACGGCCTGCCGATCACGATCAATGGAGTGCTGGAAAAGTCTGGCGATGTCGATGGCTATCGACTCCAACTTCAAGCAGGAGAAACCCTCGTCGCTGCGGTTGTTGCCAACGAGCAGCTCGGCTCACCGATCGACGCGGTGCTTGAACTGGTGGAACTCAGCGGTGGCTATGTGGCTCGCAACCTCGACGCCGTTGGCCTTGATCCGCGAATCGTGCACACCATCACCCGCGATGGAGATTATGTGGTGCGGGTGTACGCGTTTCCCTCGCAGCCAAACTCCACGATCGGCCTCTCCGGCAGCGCCGACTCGCTCTACCGCCTGACGCTGACGACATCCGGATTCCTCACCGGCTCTCTGCCCACGGTCGCTGCCAGCGACTCGGAGACAGCGCTGTTGCCAACAGGCGCCAACCTGCCTGAGCCTCCGGAGCCGAGGGTGATGCCGCCGCCTGCCCCAGAATCGGCAGAGAGATCGGCGTGGCTCAGCTTTCCAGATGTGGCGGGAGCGGTGGAGATCCCCTTTGCGCCCAGCAGCCTCGCCCCACAGGCCGCCTCCCAGCAGGCACGCCACGCCGAGGTGCCCTTTGTCGCCAGCGGATGGTTTCAGCAGGCTGATGCCACCGAGTCGTATCAGGTGAACGTGAGCAAAGGGCAGAAACTGCAGGTGCACCTTCAGTCGCAGTCGATCGGCTTCGAGGCAGACCCGCTGCTGTCGATCCGTGATGCTGCCGGCACATCATTGAGCAGCAAGCAGGAACGCGACGCCCGCTTCTCTTGGACACCGCCGGAAGATGGCACCTACACCTTTGAAATCCGCGATCGCCGCGGTCGCTTTGGCCCAGGCCACCTCTATCGGCTGACAGTCGAGCCTGAAACGCCAGCGGTCGCGGCAAGCATTGGAGCTGACCAGTTCACCGCCACGGTGGGCGAGCCTCTCGCCATCGACATTGGTGTCGCCAGGCAGTTTGGGTTTTCCGAAACCGTCGAGTTCGTCCTGACCGCAGCTCCGAATGGCGTCATGGCGGAGGTGGTCAGCTCACCAAACGAAGGAGACGCTGCCAAGAAGGTATCCCTCACGCTCACAGCCACCGCTCAGGCGAGCGGTCCGCTGCGGATCGGGCGACGGGTCGCCGGCAGCGACACGCTCGAACCGGTGGTGTTTGGCAACGGCCGGCTCACCGAGGCCTGGCTCACCGTCATCCCGGCACCACCTGCTGAAGACGACACGGCCACAACAGACAACACGGCCGCAGCTGAGTGACGCTGACCGCACAGATGGGCCGCGTCGATACACAGCCCCTCGCAGCTTTCACGCCGCAGCTCAACAGCAGCCAACTGCGGTCTGCAGTTGAGAAGGCAATCCCTCCCGCCGCTTGCATGCATCTGTTGGGCGGCCGTAGGCTCACCGGCATGAAAACCACCAGCTCCACGTGCGTTCGCCGCCTCATCGCCTGCGTCTCGGTCACGTTCTGTGTTGCCGCGTTGTCCACACCAGTGACAGCCGTGGAGGACGACTCCAAAGAGCTCACGCTGATCACCCACAACGTCTGGTATGGCTTTACCAAAAAGCCTGAGCCGCGGTATCGCGAATGGCGGGCATGGATGTCGTCGCAGGCCCCCGACGTGGTCTGCCTTCAGGAGCTCAACGGCTACACACCTGAAAAGCTCGCCGCGGATGCCGCCTCCTGGGGCCATCCCCACTCCGCGCTACTGAAAGAAGAGGGCTTTCCGACCGGAATCACCTCACGGCTGCCGATCGAAGATGTCAGGCGGGTTCGCGAGGGGTTCCATCATGGACTCTTGCGGTGTCGCATCGCTGGCATCTGGCTATTCGTTATCCACTTCCATCCCTCCAACTACGCCCACCGCATCACCGAGGCCGGCCTGCTCGCAGACGAGATCGCCGCCCTGCCAGCCTTGGAGGGACAGCTCACTCCCAAAATCGTGCTGGCAGGCGACTTCAACGGGTTCTCTCCAATCGACAAGCCGACCTACGATGCAGATCCTCTGCTCGAACCCTTCTTCACCAGGCTCGATGCGAAGAACCCACAGGCCCGCAACCTCAACAATGGTCGACTCGACTACGGTGGTGTGGAAGCGATCCTCGCTCAGGGCTTCATCGACATCGTTGCCGATCACCGCGGCGACAGGCCGTTTGTCGGCACCTTTCCCACGCCGCTCGTCGCTGACGAGGACCACGGCACGGATCGTCGGCTCGACTACATCTTCGTATCACCGAATCTCAAAGAGACGGTGAGTCGCGCCCTGATCCTCCGCGACGACACGACCGAGATGCTCTCAGACCACATTCCCGTGATGGCCACGCTGCGACTGCCCAACCGCTAGGGCCTCCGCGCCACAGGCACCTCCGCCTCTCAGGCGGGATTGGGCACCTCCGCCCCTCAGGCGGGATTGGGCACCTCCGCTCCCCAGTCCGAAGCCGACAGGCATGCTATGGCGTCTGCGATTCGGTGGACGACTCAAGAAAATCCTTCACCACATCAGCTGGCAGCAAGTAACTCCGCACGCGGCTGTGCCGAGCGATGTTCAGCCCCAGGAACTCACCCTGCAGGGTAAACAACGGCCCGCCACACTCCTCGGGCTTGAGGTCTGCGTCGTGTGGCACCACTTCTGCAAACCCGTCTCGACGTCCGCTCTTAGCGATCTGGTCTGCCGCATGGCTCGACATGACAGGCACACTCCCGAGCACGACGGGCTTGATCAGCTCATCCTCCTCCCGCCGCAACGTCGCCTGAATGACCGCATTCGGATCGGCCTCTGCCAGGAAACTTCGTAGATCGTTCTGCGTGCGAATGATCGTGTCGTTGAGTTTCGTGATGATGTCGCCCACCAGAAGTCCGGCACGCATCGCTGCCCCATCATCAGAGACGTGATTGAGGACAGCTCCCTCGTTGTTGCCGTAGGTGCCGGGCATCACGCCGAGAAAGCCCCGGCTTTGCCATTTGTCAGATCGAAACGCGGGGCTCCCCACCACGCTGACGAGCCCATCGCCGTCGGCATCCGGACTGAGCACAAACGTCCCCGTTTTCAGGTCGCTCCCCGCCTGCCTGAGGTCGGCCTGCTCCAGGTCAATACCGAGTTCATTGACCATCGGCGACCGCAATAACACAAGGTCGTTGTCGGCATTTCGTGCGATCACTTCCAGCGACACCACGTCGCCATCGACGGTGACTTCCGGCTGCTCGCCGACCTCGGTGCTCTTGCTCAGGATCCAGGGTGTGCCGAGCACCCGCGTGCCGACAATCCTGCGAGTGGCTTCCTCATCAAACCGACTGGTGATCACCACGCAGGCGTCGTCGAGGGCTGCCTCAAACTCCGCAAACTGACTGGGGAGACGGGCGAGCTCGGCGTACCCCTGCGGCTCGGGCACCTCGGGAAGGTCGCTCGCCGGCAAGGCAACCTCAGGGGCAGCCTCTCGATCCACATCAAAGAGGATCTCAAGGTCACGTTCTTCGTCATCCCGCAGCACGGTCGCCGTAACAGTCTCGGCTCCCTCATCCCGGGCAGCCACCAGAGCCTCATGGAGATCCCGCGGACCTACCAACGCACGACCGAAAAAGGCAAGCAGACGATCGCCATCTTGAATACCTGCCTTCGCCGCCATGCCACCATCGACGACATCTTCAACAGCGAGCCCCTGCGGGGTCTCTTCTTCGACCGCCTCCTCGTCACGTCGCGGGCCCTTAAGCCGCACACCAAGCTCAGGCATCGGCGGGCCGGAGTGCATGAAAACCCGCTCGTAGTTCAGCTCGTTCCAGTAGCGTCGAAAGACATCGACTGGCACCTCGAAGTTGCGGTCCATCGATACGCCGATCCGTGAGTGAATGCCCACCACACAGCCATTGAGATCAACGAGTGGACCGCCGGAGTCGCCAGGCTCCATTAACACCGACGACTGCAGCATCCCGCGGCGACCGTTTCGCACCACATGCCCAAACCGCACGACTGGCTCGCCACCGACCTTCTGGCCGCCGGGATAGCTCAGCCCGATACAGGGCTGATTGGTCACCAGGGACGATGAATCACCCATCGGCACGAAGGGCAGATCGTCGGGCGGGTCGGTGATTTGAATCAACGCTGCGTCGGACCGCGGATTCGCTCCCTTCCCCACACCACGAAGCTGCCGCCCGTCGGGCAGGTTCACGCGATAGCGTGCCCCGGGCTCAACCGCATGAGCGACCGAGAGCACATGCCCTTCGGTGCTGACAATCACCCCGCTGAAACTGCTCCCGCGTCCGGTGATCCAGACGGCGGCTGGCCGAACCCGGTCGATCGTCTCGCGGATCTCCGCCTGCAGCTCAGCCACATCGAACTCGTCAGCCCATGCCAGGCCGCGGTCAGCCGCGAAGCTCCAGAGGCCAATCAGCAGGAGGAAAACCGACGGATTCCAACGCATGACGCCACTCCTTGATGACGAGAAACAAACCCATCAAGCATAGCCCGGAGCCAGCGACTGGGCAGGGCAACCACTCTCCTCAAACGGGCTACCGCCTGCCTGGTTTCGGCTCCCAGTTCGGGTTAGGCCAGCGTGCACCATCGAGGTAGACCGTGATCTTCTCCGTGAGATCCGGGTGATCTGCAGCCACGTCGACCTGCTCCGCCACATCGGTGTCAGTGTCATACAGCCGGACAGGTTCGCCCAGCCGGCGCAATCCCTTCCAGCGGCCGTTGTAGAGACACGCCTGCCGGAAGCCCCCTTCGTGAAACTCCCAGTAGAGAAACTCATGCTGCTGCTGAGCATCCGAATGGCCGGTGAGCTCGGGAACGATGCTCAGCGAATCGGTGTTCTGCGGAGCCTCCACATTGGCCAGATCGGCCGCGGTCGCCATCACATCTGCAAACGAGCCGGCGAAGCCCGACTCCGTGCCTGCTTTGACCGTGCCTGGCCACCATGCGATCGTCGGCACGCGAATGCCACCGTCGGTCAGACTCCGCTTGATGCCACTGTAGGGGCCTGACGGTGTGAAGCGATCGAGGTTGTGCCGACTCTCGTTGTGAGGGCCGTTGTCACTGGTGAACAGCACCAGGGTGTTCTTGGCGATCCCGCGTTCCTCAAGCCGGTCGAGCAGCCGGCCAACATGCTGGTCGAGGCGGGTGATCATCGCGGCATGTCCCTTATCTTGCTCCGGCCAGTCCTTGTCGGCATACGGCCCAAAGTCGGGCACGTTCGCCCCATTCCCAACCGCACGCGTTCGCTCATTGTTGGCATGGGGCACCACCAGGCTCCAGTAGAGGAAGAAGGGAGCAGCGTCATCACGGCTGACAAACTCAAGCGCCCGCTCAGCAAACAGGTCGTCGGCAAACTCGACCTGCTCGGTTGCGTAACCGCCGCCGAACTCACCAACCGGTTCGACCACGTTCTTCAGCGCCACCTTTGTCTCGTTTTCCCAGAGGTAGTCGGGAAAGTGGTTGTGCGCCCGGTGCTGGCTGAGATAGCCGTAGAACTCATCGAAACCCTGCTTGCGGGGAAGCCCGGTCTCTGCCTCGCCCACATCACCAAGCCCCCACTTGCCAAACAGTGCGGTGCGGTATCCTGCCGCCGAGAGCACCTCCGCCACGGTGACATCCTCGTCGAGCAGAGCCTGGGCACTTGGATTGGTGCGACCAGCATTTCCGCGAACCCGGGTATGGCCATGATGCTGGCCGGTCATCAGCACACTCCGCGAGGGAGCGCAGACGGTGGCCCCCGCGTAGAAGTGCGTAAACCGCATCCCCTCAGCCGCCATCTGATCAAGCCGGGGCGTCTGGATAACGGTCTGCCCGTAGCAGCCCACTTCTCCGAAGCCGAGGTCGTCGGCAAGGATCACGATGATGTTGGGTCGCGAAAGCACCTCCGCCGCAGACGAGTCCGCCGTCACCCCACCAACAAGACAGGCCACCAACACCACCATCAACGAACGCATGCCCATTCCTTAACTTCTCCAATACATCGATGCTTCTGGGCCTTGGTAGACCACCTTCATGCCGGGCGTCTCCACCCGTGTATTCCCCGCCGCGATGGAATCAACCCCGCCAATCACCATACCCGAGGTGAGCAAGGTCCGCTCAATCGGATACGCGGTCTTGCCCGTCAGCACCATCTCTTCCACATGCCTCGACAGCGGGTTGAAGAAATCAGCGGTGGTTGCCCCACGACCGGGCATCGGCAGCATCATCTGACAGCTGACAACTTCGTCCGTGTCCGATCGCAAACCGGCATAGTTAAAGTCCTGAATACCGGTGAGAAACATCGCCGTATGAAAACCGTCGCGGTGTTCGATAAAAGAGCCGGTCGTGTTTGGGAGCTGCTCCCGTGCCCACTCCAACGTGATCGGAGCGGTCGGATAGCCTCCATCCACCGGCAGCGTGTGGCTGCGACACAGCGCTGCCACAAACAGCTTTGCAGTCGTCTCCCGCCCGGCCAGGTATGTATAGAGCGGCTCACCGGAGAGCGTGAGTACCGATGAAATGCCGACCTCCCCACCGCGACGTCGCTCCGACATGCACTGGGCCGTCTCGAGGGCGTGGAAGTCGTAGCTGTCGATGCCGCCGTAGGCCACGCAGACACTCTCCGCCAGCGGAACGTCAAACGGCATGTCGATCGACGGAAGCCGCCAGGTCACCGGTAGCGAACTGCCGGCGTAGAACGGGAAGCCCAGCCGACGTGAGTCGTCGACCATCTCCACACACTCATCCCAGTCGGTGGAGAGGTGCTTGTCATTAAACACCGGAACCGCACGCCCGCTGTCTTCAAACACCTTGACGACCTTCTGAAACCACTCATACCGCGGATAGCGTGTCTGCCCCTTGGCGGTCTTTGGGTAGTCGCCGTGTTCGCCGATGATCGCCACGCCATCGACCGCTAGCTTCTCCCCACCGAGGGTCAACGCCTCTTCGATTGTGGGATACGATGCCAGTCCGTACTTGGCCACCCTGCTCTTACCGAGGTCGTCATCGCGATACTGATCAAGGTAGACCCCCGCCACTTCCAGCCTTGGTGCCGCCCACGCTCCTTTCCAGATCTGTCCCATGGCGAAGCGGTCAAGAAAGTGCTGAGCATGGGAGTGCTGGTGCACCGTGGTCCCCAGGAAGGCGATCCGCTTCCGCTGTGGCTCGGCGGCGCGGCTGCCTGTCAGCATGCCTGCCGATGCAGCCAGCACACTCCCCGTAAACGCCCGCCGTGTGATCCCCTGCCGCTGCATGTCTTTATCCCTCCCAGGAAGTTCCGTCCCAGTTTCGCATCCGCTCGAGCATCGCATTCGCATCGCGGGTGAAGGTGGCAAACAACTGTTCGCCTTTTTCCTCCGCGGCCAGCTGCGGCCAGCCGATATGCCCGAGGGCTGACCGATCCTTCGTGACCCAGCCACGCGTGGCTGGCAGAAACGGATTCCCGGGCTCAATCGCCTCGAGGCTCGCGTAGTCGCCCACAAGCTGGGGGGCGATTCTTAGCATCATCGAGGTCTCCCATTCGCAGGCATGGCCCATCTCGCGTTGGTGCATGCCGACGGTGCTCACCGCTGCTTTCTCCCCGAGTACCCAGTAGGTCGCCGCCAACAGCAGCAGATCGGTCCGCTGACGGTGCCGCTGCCGAACCTCGAAGACAACCTGCTTGGCCGGCACATCGTTGCCACCATGACCATTGAGCAGCAGGATTCGCCGAAATCCATGGAAGAGCATGTTTTCGATCAGCCCGTCAAGCAGATCGAGATAGGTGCGTGGGCTTGCTGAGAGTGTGCCCGGGAAATCCATATGGTGGTGTGAGTTGCCGAGCCACTGCAGCGGCGCAATCAGCACCCGGTCTGACATTCCCTCCTCAATCCGCCGTACAATCTCGCCGAGCAGCATGCTGTCGGTAAAGAGGGGGAGGTGATGACCATGCTGCTCCACCGCTGCGATGGGAATCACCACTGGCGTATCACGGTTCAGGCCGTCGATCACCGGCCAGGGCTGTTCCTGAAGCAGCATCAGCTGATTCCTTCCATGCGTGGCGAGAGCCACGAACGTGTTCCCCGCGGCATTCTCCCAGCCGCCCCAACGACCACCAAAGCCTGCGTGGCTTCGACCATCACGAAGGAGAGTATCGGTGCAACTCACGGGGTCTTCAACTCGCGGCGACCGCTCAACCGCAGGGGGCTGGTGGATCAGTGGTCTGCTGCTGCTGGCGACGATGATCAACTACATGGACCGCCAAACACTCTCCAACCTGATTCCACGGATCACGCAGGAATGGAATCTTTCCAACGAGCAGTATGGCGACATGGAGTTTGTCTTCGGGATCGCCTTCGCCGTCGGGTCGCTGGTGTTCGGGTTTGCAGCTGACAAAGTCTCCGTCCGCTGGCTCTATCCCGCGATCCTCGTCGCCTGGTCAGCCGTCGGCTTTGCTACAGGGCTCACGCGAGGCTACGAGTCGATGCTCGTCTGCCGCGGCCTGCTCGGCTTCTTCGAGTCTGGACACTGGCCCTGCGCGCTGATCGTCACCCAGGCTGTGATGAGCAAGAGCGATCGCGTGATGGGCAACAGCATTCTGCAGAGTGGAGCCTCGGCCGGTGCGGTGCTCACGCCACTGGTGATCCGGCTGATGGTCGGCGACACCACAGAGCCCGATGCCTGGCGGATGCCGTTCTACGTGATCGGTTTGATCGGCCTGCTCTGGGCAGTTGCCTGGATTCGCCTCGTTCCCCCTGGCCTGCTACCAGCGGGCGGAGCGGCAGGCAGCAGCGGCGATACCACCGAGAGCAGCAAGAGCACACCTCGCCGCGAAGATTCTTGGGTTGGCTGGTTTGGCAGCCTGATGGTCGACCGTCGTTTCTGGGGGCTGATTGTGATGGTGATCATGATCAACACCTCCTGGCAGCTTGTCCGCGCGTGGCTGCCAACGTTTCTTCAGAAGGGCCGTGGCTACTCTGAAGCGGAAGCCCTCTACTTCAACTCGCTCTACTTCATTTTCACCGATGTCGGCTGCATCGCCGCCGGCGCCGCGGCCCTGGCCCTCGCCCGCCGTGGCATGGCGGTGCACACCAGCCGGGTGCTCGTGTTCTTTGCCTGCTCACTCCTGGCTGCGCTGACGACCGTGGCTGCCATGCTCCCGGCCGGCTGGCTCCTGCTCGGCACGCTGCTGGCAGTTGCCGCCGGCACGCTGGGCGTCTTCCCCTGCTACTACTCGTTCACCCAGGAACTGACGGTATCGCACATGGGGCGAGTCACCGGCGTGCTCTCCTTCGTCGGCTGGCTGGCGTCGGCACCAGTACAGAAGCTGTTTGGCCGGATTGCAGACGCCACAGGAAGCTACGACATCAACATGGCAATCCTCGGCTGGGCGCCGCTCGCCGGACTGCTAGCGTTTGTGATTCTCTGGCCACGCGGCGCCGCCGCTGAACCCCAGGCAACCGTCTCCACGTGAGGCTGCGACAGCCCCTGCTCGCGGAGGGCTATGGCGAGGTGCGGAGACTACTGAAGACATCCCCGGCGGGAGACGCGGGCAGCGTCTTCTCCCAAGCGTCAAGTTGCTCCAGGAGCTGCCGTACCACCTGTGGCAACGCGGCGGCCTGATCGACCGCCTCCAGCGGATCAGCGACAAGGTCGTAGAGTTCAAAATGCTCTCGGTTTCCGCTGGCGAGCAGCTTCCAGCGATCGTGCACGACCACAAAACTGGCCCAGTGCTCCAGCCGCGATTTGGCTGGCGGCCAGTTGGCCTGGGTTCGCCAAAACAGTGGCGATGAGCGTCGAGTGTTCGGCCTCCCCTGGAACGCGGCAACCTGACTCACGCCGTCAGCGATATAGCCCTCGGGAAGCGACGCCGCTGCGATCTCGCAGAATGTCGGCAGAAGATCGACGGCAGAGAGCATCGTCTCACGGTCCACGCCGCCGGCAGGCGTCTTCCCCGGCCACCGCACCAGAAATGGCACCCCGATCCCGCCCTCAAACAGCGAGGCTTTATAGCCTTTCCGTCCGCCAGTGATGCCCTTCGAGGCCGCGATGCCAAAGCCGGCACCGGTCGCCGTGTCGTACATCAGTTCCAACGCGGCGTTGCCTGCGGCCCTGGCTGGGCCATTGTCGGAACTAAAAATCACGAGGGTGTCGTCGGTCAGCTGCAGTCGATCGAGGGCGTCGAGCACCTCGCCAATCCGTGCGTCGGCATGCGCGAGCGTGGCGGCGTAGATGTTGTCAGGCTCATCGAGTTCAGGAAACCGCCAGCGATAGGTGGGCAACACATGGAAGGGCGTGTGCGGCTCGTGAATCCAGAGGTTCACAAAGAACGGCTGCCCCTTTGCCGCGGCCTGCTCCACAAACCTGATCGTCCGCTTGGCGTCGTCATGCACCGGCATCTGCTCACCTGAGCAGTTAAACGCTCCGTAGTCGTCGTAGCCATACACCGCATGCCGAGGCGAGTCGGGGATCATGTCATTGGCAAGATGCCACTTGCCGTAGTGTGCGGTCGCGTAGCCCGCCTCTTGGAGAAGCCGGGGCAGCAGCGTTGCCTGAGGATCGAGCCAGTCAGGCATGTTGCGGGCGGCGTTTTGATCCACCCAGGCGAAATGGCCATCAATGTTGTAACGGGCGGGAAAGTGCCCGGTCATGACGGCGGTTCGGCTCGGTGAGCAGACGCCGCTCGCCACACTGAAGCGATGAAAGTCCGTTCCCTCGCGAGCGAGCCGATCGATATTGGGCGTCTTCACATAGGGATGTCCGTGGCAGCTGAGATCTCCCCAGCCCCAGTCGTCGGCAAAGATGAAGAGGATGTTGGGCTGCTCAGCGGCATGAGCAGGTGCGTCCGCCAGGCATGCACACAGGCAGAGCATGATCGCGGTGCACAGCTCCATGCCGCTCCACAGGTCGCCTCGCGGGGTTGTCAGCGTTGCCCACTGCCGAGATCCAGCCACGGTCCCACTCCTTCCTGACGCTCGTTCTTACCTCAAGGGATTCATGCTACGCCAGCGGGCGCAGCCCCGCTGCCACACGCTGACGATTGAAGGCAACAAAAGCGGGCGGGCAACGCCGCAGCAGTTTCAGCAGCTGCGACGCTGATACCCCCAGAACAGCCGCGGCGTCTGCGGGCTGCCAGCCAACAGCAGCGAGCTGGTCAAAGAGCTCGGCAATCAACGCTGGCACGTCGCGGTGCTCCGCACCCACCTCAAGCCTCCCACCGCGGACCCGCGACTGCCACAAGGCCGTCGGCTCAGCAGCAGCCGGCTCCCGATGGGCGATCGCCAGCTGAAGTCGCAGCCGCTGCAGGGCAACACGCCGATTGTCAGCTTGACTGCGGCGTTCATTCGCCTCCGCGGCAATGCCGGTTGGGCCGTGCTGGAGCACAACCGCCGTCTCCACTTTGTTGCGGTGTTGCCCCCCAGGACCGCCGCGGCGGGTCCGAGTTTCCCGACAGGCAGCATGCAGAACGTCGTCAGGCTGGGCAGCTGGATGCATCCAGACGAGCATACCGACTTGCCATGATTCCCAGGCGACCGAGCCGCCGAAGACCTGCATCCGCTAGGCTCAAGGCTTTTCCTGTCTGCCAAGTAGCCGCCTGCCGAGGCCACCCGATGCCTACCACCCGTACGATGCCGCCCACTCGCCTAGCGGAGCTGCTCGGCCGGCTGTCGATCGCACTCGGGGCTGGCGTTGACCTCCGCCGTGCCTGGGCGAGTGAGACGGAAAGATCACCAGCCCGCTGGCAGCCAGTCATGCAGGAGGTCAACGCCGCGATCGCTGAGGGGGAGGTGCTCTCCGAGGCGATGGAGCGATCGGGAGCCTTCCCACCCCTCGTGATCGGCATGGTGGCCGTTGGGGAGCGGACAGGCCATGAGCCGGAAACTCTCCGCAACGTCGCAGACGTCCTTGATCGTCAGATCCGACGGGCCCGTAGCCTGCGAGCCAAGCTGGCCTGGCCCGCCTTTCAGCTCTCCGTTGCCATCGCGGTGGTGGGATTTCTGATTTTTATTGCTGGCGTGCTGACCGATGCCGAGGGCAATCCCATCGATCTGTTGGGGTTGGGCCTGACCGGTATCAGCGGTCTTGTGATCTACCTCCTGCTGCTGGCCGGGCTTGCCACTGGCGGCTGGTTCGGCCTTCGCAGAGCCTTGGCGAGCTGGCGGAGTCACGGCCCGGTCCGCCAGCTGCTCGCTCGCGTGCCGGTACTGGGGCATGCCGCGATGTCGGCGGAGGCTGCCAGCTGGTGCCGGGCAGCGAGCCTCGCGGCCGGAGCCGGCCTCGATGCGGGCCGTCTCGTGGACCTCGCATCCACGGTCGCACCAGGCCTCGCCGTCGATCGCGACAGCCTTGTCACGAGACTACGGGACGGGCATACGCTGGCCGAAGCCCTCTCCGAAACCGGCCGCTTCCCCCCGTTGCTCTGCGAGGGGCTGGCCGTCGGTGAGACTGCCGGCACGACCGA
>Ga0181607_10000582_pt1 | contig 31676 bp, 28 predicted proteins | sample 041ome_9_FD_132420 | JGI IMG/M metagenome (GOLD analysis project Ga0181607, IMG submission 132420) | Coastal salt marsh microbial communities from the Groves Creek Marsh, Skidaway Island, Georgia - 041413US metaG (megahit assembly) | ecosystem: Environmental > Aquatic > Marine > Intertidal zone...
ATTTCTCCATGCGCCTGAAAGGTTTTTGATTGGCCCTTGTGGCGCGCCTCAACACCAATCGCACGGCCGTCTTTAATGGTGATTTTTGTCACTGTGGCACCGGTCATCACCCGCAAATTCGGGCGCTTTGTCGCTGGCCATAAAAACGCCGTTGCCGTCGAACACCGCATCCCGTTACGTGTGGTAATATAATAAGGATACACGCCTTCGCCTAGCATCTGACAACGCTCTTTATAAGGCATTTGCAAATCCCGACTCATCTCAAAAAACACAGATTTGATGGGATGATATTGGTCGGACACATCACAGATTGTCAGCTTGCCTTGGCCCTTAATCGGCTGGTCTTTCGGCCCTACGGTGTTTTCGTAAGATTCGAAAAACGGCACCAATGACTGATAATCCCAGCCCGGGTTACCGGCCCGCTGCCAATCATCATAATCATCTGGCTGGCCGCGATGATACACCAATGCATTGATAGAACTGGACCCACCAAGCACTTTGCCCCGCGGCATATAAACCACCCGCCCCCCAAGGCCATCTTCGGGCTGTGTATCAAAACACCAATTTACCGATTTATCATAAAAAGTGGCACCATAGCCAATTGGTGTACGCACCCAAAAACGACGATCTGACGGGCCTGCCTCGAGCAGCAAAACCCGATTACAGCGATCCGCGCTAAGCTTGTTAGCCAGCACACATCCTGCCGACCCACCCCCAATGATGATATAGTCAAATGCTGTCATCAGCCTCGCCTATTCGCACACATCATGTCGCATCTGCCACACCAAAAGCTGCACAGCATTACCTAAACAGTGCCGTTAAGCCGACGCCATTTGCAAACAGAATTATCGGTTGATCACAGAATTTTTGTCAACAATACGGCTAGATGCCGCCATGCGCTTTCGACCATTCCCGTGGATTATGCAAAAACGCCTCAACCGCGTCCAAGGTGGCCTTGTCAAAACGGCCGGATTCCTTGCAGGCCGCAAGCACATCCCACCATGTCGCCAGATAATGAAGTTTGATGCCAACTTCGGCAAGACGATCCGGCGTATCGGTGAAAATATCGTAATAGAAAATCACAAATGTATGGCTGACTTCAGCCCCGGCGGTGCGCAGTGCTTCAACAAAGTTCAATTTGCTGCCGCCGTCGGTGGTCAAATCCTCAACAAGCAAAATCCGTTGCCCGTCTTTAATGTCGCCCTCAATACGCGCGTCCCGGCCAAAGCCTTTCGGCTTTTTACGCACATATTGCATTGGCAGATGGGTGCGTTCGGCAAGCCAAGCTGCAAACGGTATGCCAGCAGTTTCACCGCCAGCCAGCGCGTCAAGTGATTCATACCCAATATCATTGAGAATGACACTCGCACCATAATCCATCATCGCCGCCCGCATGCGCGGAAAAGAAATGATTTTACGACAATCAATATACACCGGGCTAACCATGCCCGATGTCAGCTTAAAAGGCTCGTCTGCCCGAAACAAAACCGCATCAATCTCAAGAAGCATCCGTGCCACCGAGCGCGCCATCGCCGCTTTATCATATACGTGCTTCATATCACCGCCTGCTGAATAAACGCCCATCTGGCCACCCTATCACTTTATTGATCTTTTCATACATCGCCAGCTTTGCTGAACAGTAGTGCATCATAACGATGCCGGCAGTATTTGTCATTACCGCGTTGACCAACAGGCTGGCCTAAAGGACGAGCACCACCGGTATGATTCAGGCGCGGGCGGCTTTCTTGCGTTCATGCGGACACAGATGTTGTTTCCGCAAGCGCAGGTTCAACGGGGTAACCTCAAGAAGTTCGTCCTCGTTGATATAGGCCATCATTTCTTCAAGCGACATGCGGCGCGGGGGCACCAGCTTGACCGCTTCATCACTTCCAGAGGCCCGCACATTGGTCAGTTGTTTGCCCTTTAGCACGTTAATTTCAAGATCATTATCGCGGCTATGCTCACCCACAATCATTCCCTGATAAACAGCGGTCTGCGGCGCGACAAACATCTGCCCCCGATCTTGCAAATTAAACAGGGCATAGGCCACAGCCAAACCTGCATCGGTTGAAATCAAGGCGCCATTACGGCGGCTTTCAATTGGGCCTTTATAGGGCGCATAGGAATGAAAAATACGGTTCAACACTCCAGTCCCGCGGGTTTGTGTCAAAAACCGGCTCTGATATCCGATAAGGCCGCGTGATGGCGCCAGAAACAATAGTCGGGTTTTGCCCGCACCGGCCGACCGCATATCAAGCATTTCACCTTTACGGCGGTTCAAACTATCAACAACGGTGCTGGCAAATTCTTCATCAACATCGATGGTCACTTCTTCGACAGGCTCCAAACGGCCACCATCATCTGCTTTTTGATACAACACCCGCGGCCGTGACACGGTCATTTCAAACCCTTCACGGCGCATGGTTTCAATAAGCACACCGAGCTGTAATTCGCCGCGCCCACCGATTTCAAATGCATCTCTATTGGCGCTTTCGTTAAAGGTGATAGCCACATTGGTTTCGGCCTCGGCCAATAGCCGTTCGCGGATCACTGTTGATGTGACTTTTTTGCCTTCGCGGCCAGCCAAGGGCGAATCATTGACGGTAATGGTGACGGACATTGTCGGCGGGTCAATTGGCGTCGATGTCAGCGGCTGCGTCACCTCGGGCGAACAGATGGTGTCAGATACCGAGGTTTTGGCCAACCCCGCAATACAGACAATATCCCCGGCCTGCACCGCGTCGACCGGCACCCGTGCGGTGCCTTCAAAACGCAATAATTTGGTCAAACGGCCGCTCTCAACAACTTTGCCGTCAAGATTGAGGCCGCGCACTGAATCATTTACCGAGGCCCGCCCCTGTACAACCCGGCCAACCAAACAGCGGCCAAGATAGGGGTCTGAATCGAGCAAAGTCGCCAGCATCGCAAACGGTGCATCATGTTCAACATTTGGCTGTGGCACATGGTCAAGGATCACATCAAGCAGCGGGTGCAGGTTTTCGCGCGAATCTTCAAGTTCGCGCACACACCACCCATCCCGCCCAGAGGCATAGAGGATAGGAAATTCAAGCTGATCTTCATTGGCATCAAGCGCTACAAACAAGTCAAACACCTCGTCAACGACCTCTTCGGGGCGGCCATCGCTACGGTCAATTTTGTTTATAATAACAATCGGGCGCAGGCCTTGTGCCAGCGCTTTACCCAACACAAATTTGGTTTGAGGCATTGGGCCTTCAGCAGCATCAGTCAGCAAAATCACCCCATCTGCCATGCCAAGAACACGTTCAACTTCGCCGCCGAAATCTGCGTGGCCGGGTGTGTCTATAATATTGATGCGCACACCGCGCCACATGATCGATGTTGGCTTAGCAAGAATGGTGATACCGCGCTCTTTTTCAAGATCGCCGGAGTCCATCACGCGCTCGTCAACTTTTTGATTATCGCGGAACATGCCGCTTTGCTTCATGATCGAGTCAATCAATGTGGTTTTGCCATGGTCAACGTGGGCAATAATGGCAATATTGCGCAATTCTTGGGTCATTTACATGTCTCTTAGGTTGGCGTCATAGGGGATCCGCGCCGCATTCCTACTGCCATTGCAGCGTTATGGGAAGCGTTATTTTGCCAAGCACCCTGACTATTTGTCGGTGTCTTCAGCAAAAAGCCAGCCACAGACAATGCTGGCGGCGGCGGCGGCGGCAATTTGTGCGATAATGAAAAATGGCATATCACCCGGGAAAATGCCGGAAAAACTATCTGTCAGCGCCCGCGCAATGGTTACCGCCGGGTTCGCAAAGCTGGTGGATGCGGTGAACCAATAGGCCGCTGTTATATACAACCCGACCAACCATGGCACCGCGGTTTGCACATAACGCACACCGCCAAAAATCACCGCAACCAAGCCGAATGTAGCAACAAACTCCGACCCATATTGCGCCAAGCCAGACCGCATATGCGTTGATAGCTGCAGCAACGGCGCCTCAAACATTGCATGCGCCAATACGGTCCCACAAATGCCGCCAAAAATTTGCCAACCGGTATAAGCCAGCGCAATGCGCACGGATATTTCTCGCCGCAAGGCAAAGGCAAAACTAACAGCCGGGTTAAAATGCGCCCCAGATACAGGCCCCAAGATTGAAATAAGCACGACCAAAATAGCGCCGGTCGCAATGGTGTTGCCAAGCAAAGCTAGCGCCACATTACCGCCAGCCAGCTGCTCGGCCATAATGCCCGACCCTACAACGGTGGCAACAAGCAACATTGTGCCAAGCCATTCCGCAAAAAACCGCCGCGCTAAACTAACCATTATGCGGCCTCGCGGCTGGCTAGCTGGCGCGCCAAATCGCCAATCGTGTCGGCGGTCGGGTGGCCAGCCAGTAAGCTGGTAATACGCTGTACCAATGCATCATAGGTGGCCTGAAATGCCGCCGCAATTTCCGCCTGCGTCCCGTCCACAGCGGCCGGGTCCGGTAGCCCCCAATGCGCCATCGATGGATGCCCCGGCCAGACTGGGCAGGTTTCGCCAGCTGCATTGTCACAAACCGTCACAATCAGATCTAAATGCGGCTTGGCATCGCCAGTAAATTCATCCCAGCTTTTCGATCTGGCAAACGCCGTATCAATGTCATGTTGTCGCAATACCGCAAGGGCATGCGGATTCGGCATGCCGGTGGGGAATGAGCCTGCGGAAAACACCTGAAAATGGTCACCCCCAAGCTGGCGCAAAACGCCTTCAGCAATTAACGAGAGGGCCGAATTGCCGGTACATAAAAATAAAATAGCTAGGGGCGTTTTGGGGATTGCCATCAGCTGCCTCTCTTAATTAGGACTTTGCACTATAATAAGGTAAAGTTTAATTATGACAAAGATGTTAAAAAAAGCTGATTTGCCACAAAAAATCTGCGCGCATTGTGGCCGACCATTTGCATGGCGCAAAAAATGGGCGCGCGATTGGCCGCAGGTACGTTATTGTTCAAAACGCTGCCAATCCAGCCGCCAAGAAAAACCCTAACCACGCACTTTATTTGCCCGCTTGCCGCAGCAGAAGCTCTAACGCATTACGAAACTGCGACCGGTCCTTTTGTGAAAAGCTTTTACCGCGTCCTTTGCCGCCCTCGGTCATAAATATGTCGGCGGCGCGTCGATCAGCCATTAAATCACGGTTGGCAAGCTGCATGCCAATGTTGGCGTCGGTGAATATATCGCCATTGTGCCGCATAGCGCGCGCACCGCTTTCCAGCACCCGCGCCGCAAGGGGAATATCATTGGTAATGACAATATCACTGAAACCGGCATGGGTAGCGATGTATTTATCGGCCTGGTCCGGCCCGGCATCGACAATCACCAACCGCACAAGCGGATTTGCCGAGGGCCGAATACCGCCATTTGATACCAACACCATTTGACAGTGATGGCGCGTTGCGACCTGTTCAGTTTCGGCCTTTACCGGACAAGCATCAGCATCAACATAAATAACCGGCATATCGCTGCCCTTCGCCTATTCCCTATTGTGTGGCCAAGGCGATAACAGTGGCTTCGATGGCCGCTTTTTCAATCACTTCACCAACAAGTCCATTTTTCAAATTTTCACCAATCGCAAGTTCATCAATGAAGATGCCAAAATCATCGGTGCCATAGCTGTTGGCAGGAATCCACGCAAACAGCGCTTGGTGGCCTTTTGGCGTTGATCGATAGACCTCATCTGACAAGGGTTCCGGCGCATTAAATTGGGTGGTCACGGCCACCGCAACAAAAAATTTCTGGGCGCCATGCTTTGCGACATCAACTTTGATCGGCATCGTCACGACAACATCAGTGGCACCGCTATCACGCATATAAATATGCAAATCGCCATTATGATTATGCATGATTTCCGACAGCGGCACAAAATGCGCTGGCGCGTGCTGGTCTGACATATCGGCTGATGGTGGTCTGGACATGGATGCTAGCTCATTTGTAATGGTTCAGATAGCGACATTAGTTAAGATGACGCTAATAGAAATGCGATATCGGCACATTTGCGATATAAGCGATTATTAACAGCCATTTGTTTATGGCGCAAAGCGTTAATAGATAGTGGCCTGGCAGGCTATTTTTATTTTTGCCGGCACGCCGCCACCGCCACCCGCTTTATTTCCACCAAATGGCCTGATTTCCAATAGCATGCTTATTTATTGCGGGGCACGCAACGCATAGCCGCTGCCGCGCACCGTGCGAATCAAATTGGGTAATGGTTTTTTGGAGTCCACATTATTGATGGCTTTGCGCAGGCGACTTAGATGAACATCAACGGTGCGTTCTTCAACATAGACGCCATGCCCCCAGACCAAATCCAAAAGCTGGGACCGGCTGAACACTTGGCCTGGCCGCTCAATCAAAATCAATAACAACCGAAATTCCTTTGGCCCTAATGTGACCGGCTGACCGCCGCGGTGCACTTCCATGCGGCTTGGAAACAGCTGTAAATCTTCAAATTCAAGAACATCACTCAGCAATGCCGGGCGTGACCGCCGCAACAAGGCTTTGACCCGTGACACCAGTTCGCGTGGCGAAAATGGCTTTGACATATAATCATCAGCACCGGTGTCAAGCCCAAGGGTGCGGTCACCTTCTTCACCACGGGCACTAAGAATAATTACCGGCAATAGCTTGGTATCGGCGCGTGAGCGCAGCGTCCGGCACAGCTCTATGCCGGACATATGCGGCATCATCCAATCTAAAATAACCAAATCGGGATGGTGGTCTTCGATCTGTTGTAATGCCGCCTGCCCATCAGCGGCCTGCAGCACTGAAAACCCAGCCTGCGCTAAATTATAGGATAATAATTCCAACTGGTTCGGTTCATCATCTGCAATTAATATAGTGACTGCCATGACCCCAAAGCACCTATCAGACGCCAACAACCTTGCTTGTACGATCAGCCTTTGGCCGCGAATCTTCTGGTACAACACCATGCACTAAAAAATGCACCTGTTCGGCAATGCCGGTTGCATAGTCGCCAATGCGTTCAATATTTTTGGCGATGAACAATAAATGCGCTCCGGTCGCCACCATGTTTGAATCGCGCGCCATCGACGCTAATACTTCTTTATAAAAAGCCGTATGCATGTGGTCCACTTCAATATCGCGGCGCCAGACGTTTAGCGCCGCTTCAACATCACGCGCATCATACGCCCGCATCACATCGCGCAGCATTTCTTGTGCAACTTGCCCCATACGCCCAATATTTACACCGGGAATATTTTCATTTCCGGCGGCGGATATAACTTTTGTGCGGTTTGCGATATTGCGCGCATAATCGCCGGTGCGCTCTAGAATTGTGGCAATTTTCAACGCCACCAAAACTTGGCGCAAATCACGCGCATGCGGCGACCTAAGCGCAATCACCTCTACCGCTTTTTCATGAATCTCAGCTTCAAGATCATCAAGCTTTGCATCACTCGAAATGATGGCGTCCAGCACCGCACCATTTTGGGTGGCCAGCGCATCAATCGCCTTTTCAAATTGAGTGATCGCTAATTTGCCAAGCTCCTGAACAGATCCATTCAATGCGTCCAAATCTTCGTCAAATGCGGTGCTAATATGTGTGCGATTTTCCATAACCAACTCCTAGCCGATTTTCCCAGAAATATAGGCTTCGGTTTTTGCATTTTGTGGGCGGGTAAAAATATCCTTAGTGTCGCCATATTCAATCAATTTACCAAGATGAAAATAGGCTGTCTTTTGCGAGACGCGGGCGGCCTGTTGCATCGAATGGGTAACGATGAGGATGGTAAAGCGGCTTTGCAGGTTGCTAATCAGTTCTTCAATAATTGTGGTGGCAATCGGGTCTAGGGCCGAGCACGGTTCGTCCATCAACAATATATCTGGGCCAACGGCAATGGCTCTGGCAATACATAAACGCTGTTGCTGACCGCCCGACAGGCCAGTGGCCTGATCATTCAAGCGATCAGCCACCTCTTTCCACAGGCCGGCCTTTTTGAGGCTGTCCTCAACAATAAAATCCAGCTCTTGACGGCTAGCTGCCAAGCCATGAATGCGCGGTCCATAAGCAACATTTTCATAGACGGTTTTGGGAAATGGGTTGGGCTTTTGAAACACCATACCAACGCGCGCCCGCAACAACACTGGGTCAATCTCCTGGCTGTTCAGATTGACATTATCCATGATGATCTTGCCATGCACCCGGCAAGAGGGAATGACGTCATTCATCCGGTTAAAGCAGCGCAAAAATGTTGATTTGCCACAGCCTGACGGGCCGATAAAGGACGTTACTGATCTTTCCTGAATATCCAGCGAAACATCAAAAAGCGCTTGTTTTTCGCCATAAAAAACACTGACATCCGCAGCGTGCAACTTTATGTCTGGCATCAGATCGGTTGTAGCGTTCATCGCAATCACCATTTCTTTTCAAATTTGCGGCGTAAAGCCACTGCGGTAAGATTCATCGAAATCAAAAATATTAAAAGCACCATAATCGCCAGTGACGAGCGCTCATAAAACGCCCGCTCGGCGCTATCAGACCAAATATAAATTTGCACCGGCAGCGCCGTTGCCGGGTCGGTAAAGCTGGTCGGCACATCAACAATAAACGCGACCATACCAATCATAATCAATGGCGCTGTTTCGCCAAGTGCCTGTGCGATACCAATGATTGTGCCAGTCAAAATGCCTGGTGCGGCTAATGGCAGGATATGGTCAAGTGCGGTTTGCATAGGTGATGCCCCAAGCCCCAAAGCGGCATCACGAATCGAGGTTGGCACCGCGCGGATAGATGCACGGGTGGCAATAATAATGGTTGGCAACGTCATAAGCGCCAACACCATACCACCAACAAGCGGCGCCGAGCGCGGCATCCCAAAAAAGCCCAAAAACACCGCCAGCCCCAATAATCCAAAGACGATTGATGGCACCGCCGCAAGGTTGTTTACATTAACCTCTATAAAGTCGGTGACGCGGCCGGGCGGCGCAAAATATTCAAGATAAACAGCCGCCATCACCGCCAGCGGTAAGGCTACAATAACCGTCACGATCAACGCCAATGCTGACCCCACAATGGCGCCAAGCACACCAGCGCTTTCAGGCTCACGCGAGTCAGCGGCGGTAAAAAAGGTCGTATTGAAGACCAAACGCATGCCGCCAGCCGCATCAATTTGATCTACCCACGCCAGTTGGTCATCTTTGACGCGCCGCATTTTCTCTTCAATGCTGCGGTCGATACGCCCCTTCATCAGCATATCAACATCGTCAGATGATTTAACCCAATAGCTTTTAGGGCCTGATGGCAAGGTGCCCGCAGCTTCAATTTGCAGTCGTAATTCATAGCCGGCATTCGCCGAGATTAACTCGCCAAGACTGCGCTGCTGCATCATACCCGTCACCTCCGGAAAGGCCTGACGGAAACTGCGCTTTACCAATCCGTCCCAATTGTAGGCAAGCGATTTTTCAAGGTCGATATTGCCGGCCTCATCACCCAGTTCATCAACGGGCACATCAATGGTCACGGCAATTTCGGTTTGCTGCAAGGCGGTGTAACCATTGCTGATGATTGTTGTTAACAGCACACATAAAAACCCAATTGCGGTAGCGATGGCGGCGATGCCATAAAATTTTAACCGTTTTGAGGCAGCGCGGCGCTTTTTGAGGCCAGCTGCGATATGCGCCATTCGCACATCAGCGCCAGCGCTATATAGAGGGCTTGCAGCTAAGTTATTATCACTATGCACGATGGATCTATTCATAGCGTTGCCCCAATTTACGGGAAATATGCAAGGCCGCGACATTTAATAATAACGTCACAACAAACAGCGTCATACCAAGCGCAAATGCCGATAAGGTTTTGACTGAATCAAATTCATTATCACCGGTGAGCAGCATCACAATCTGCACGGTTACGGTAGTTACTGATTCCAACGGGTTTATGGTTAAATTCGCCGCAACACCAGCCGCCATCACGACAATCATGGTTTCACCAATCGCCCGGCTAATCGCCAATAAAAAAGCCCCGACAAGCCCCGGAAAAGCCGCCGGCAGCACCACCCGCAACACTGTTTCCGCCCGCGTGCTGCCAAGCCCCAGCGCCCCGTCTCTTAGCGATTGCGGCACCGCAGTGATGACATCATCTGACAAAGACGAGATAAAGGGGATAATCATCACCCCCATCACCGCGCCAGCTGCTAGCGCGCTTTGTGATGACACATCCAAACCCACCAGCATGCCCATATCACGAAAGAACGGGGCCGCGGTTAAGGCGGCAAAAAACCCATAGACAACCGTCGGGACGCCGGCCAGAACCTCGATAATTGGTTTGACGATGTTACGCACCCGGCGCGACGCAAATTCGGCTGTGTAAATCGCTGAAAACAAGCCAATTGGCACCGCCACCATCATCGCAATCAGTGCCACCAGCAATGTGCCAAGCATAACCGGCACCATGCCAAATGACCCGGACGAACCAGCCACACTTTCATCTGCCGCCGCCGCGGTGCCCTCGCGCAGCGACACCATCGGCGACCAATGTGTGCCAAAGAAAAAATCGACAAACGATATTTCACTAAAAAACCTATAGGCCTCAAATAGCAGCGAAGCGATGATGCCAATCGTTGTCAGAATTGCCAATGCCGCCGCCACGAAAAAGGTACGGCGCAAAAACCCTTCAAACGACACGCGGGCTTTGAATTGTGGGGCAACCCGATAAAATGCAAAGCCAAACCCCAAAGCCATTACAAACAACAATGTCAGCATTCGCGCATAATCGACATGCTGCTGGGCGGCGTGCAGTTTCAACGCTTGGGCCGCCATCGTCGCATCAGGGGCGGCGATGTGCCCAGCGGCGATATTTTGGAGCTGCGCCAATTTCAAGGCAACAAAGCTCTCCGGTAAATTTGGATAAGCGGCAAGCAAGCGCGCTTCGGCCGCGTTCAACAGCAACGGATCAGCAGCAAAGGCCCAGATCAATGCCAGTAAAAGCGCCGGCACCAATGTCCATATTAAGGTGTAAATCCCATAGTAATTGACCAACGAGTGTGATTTGACATTTTGCGCGGCAATTTGCGATTTTACCCGCCCAATCGCCAGAAGATAAGCAGCGGCGCCGCATAACATGGTGGTGACAAAAACCACCAAATCATTGCTGATCAACGCCCCCATTACACCCTCGTAAAAAATTTCATAGCTGGCATCTGTGTAGCTAACACAGTTTTAAAGGTAACTCAAATTAGGCCTGTGCCAGACAGCCCGATTGAGACTGTCTGGCACGAATAAGGTCTATAGTCTTTGCGAACGAAATCTTAGAGAGATTTTACCGCTACTGTTTGTTTTGCGAAATCTTCGTTAGACAGGGGTACCAGACCAGCTGGGAATAGATAGCCGTCCATGCCCATTGCCTTAGGCGACACAAATTCCTGAACGAACTCTCTCAAGCCAGGGATCACGCCAACATGCTGCTTTTTCACATAGAAGAACAATGGACGGGCACCAGGGTATTTGTATGATGAGATGTTTTCAAAATTAAGTTCAACACCATCCAACAATGAAGCCTGCACCTTGTCACGGTTTTGGTCAAAGAATGAATATCCAAAAACGCCAAACATTGTATTGTCTGCGGCAAGCTTTTCAATGATCAGCGAGTCATTTTCACCAACTTCGATAGCGGCGCCATCTTCGCGAAGCTTCTTATAACCGCTGCCGTCAAGACCCAGCTTTTTCCAACCGGCTTTCATGAAAAGTTCACCCATAGCATCACGTGTGCCAGAGGTTGGCGGCGGCACCATCACCTGTACTGAAATTGATGGCAAGCCAATCGCGGCAGTGCCTGTACGGGCAGCAACATAGGCGTCAACATCGGCCCAGTTTTTCAGGCCGTTAGCTTTGGCAGCCTCACCAGCAGATGCCTGATGCGGTAATTCAGCAGCCAGAGCCGCGGCGATATGAGCAATGGAGATTTTGAAATTTGTGCCACCAAGGCTGTTTGAAAAGGCAACGCCATCATTGCCAACGACAAATTCTTGGAATTCTACACCAGCGCTTTTGCACAGTTCAGCTTCAGAGCTTTTGATAGCGCGTGACGCGTTGGTGATGTCTGGATACTCAACACCGATCCCTTTACAAAACAGCTTCATGCCACCACCGGTGCCGGTTGATTCGATAACTGGCGTCTTAAAGCCGCTTGATTGACCGAATTTTTCAGCAACGATCGTTGCAAAAGGGTACACGGTTGAAGATCCAACAATTGAAATTTGATCACGGGCGTGCGCGACACCGGCAACCATAAGGCCGGCAACCACACCAGCGGTTAGGATAGAAAAACGCATTGATGACTCCTGTTCAACGAAAACGCAATCGGCTGTTCCGAAAGTTCAGAGCGTTTTTAGGCCGCCAACATGACAAAAAATTTTCATAAATGTTACAAATTTGTGACAAAGCTCAGAAGTATTTTTTATTATTTATATCAATTTCTTATTTTTATTTTGTCAGTTTAATCAGCGGCAAAACAACCGAGAATTTTGTGGTTTCATTGAGGCGGCTGCTGACAGCCAGCGTACCGCGATGCCGATTCACAATATGTTTAACAATGGCCAGCCCAAGACCGGTACCGCCAATTTGACGCGATCGCGCCCTATCAACCCGGTAAAACCGTTCGGTTAAGCGCGACAAATGCCGCTGTTCAATGCCTTCGCCATGATTGATGACATCAATTTGCAAGCGGTTCGCGCTGACCTCAAAAATCGCTACCGAAATCGGGGTATGTGCAAACCCATATTTTATTGCATTTTCAAAAATATTGACAAAGACTTCAGTAATTTCATCAAAGCTGCCAAGCATTACCGGCTCCTCGGCACGATTTTCACGCTGGTCGAGGATTTCGATGTTCATGCCACGTTGGGTGGCACGCCCGGCCAGGCTATCACGCACGGTGTGAATGACATCCAGAAGTTTGACCTTGTTGTCGGGCACGATATGTTCGTCAACTTCAACACGCGACAACGACAGCAAATCATCGATCAAACGCGACATCCGCTTGGCTTCTTCATCCATAATCCCTAAAAACCGCAACCGCATTGCCTCGTCCGGCACGTCACCGCCAATCATGGTTTCAATAAACCCAGCAAGACTGGTGAGCGGTGACCGCAGCTCATGACTGACATTGGCGACAAAATCACGGCGAACATTTTCCAGATTACGCTGCCGTGTCAAATCCAAGAACAACAAGACAACCGGCCCGTCACCAAGGCGTTTGAGCCGTATCCGAAAATCGCGGTCGATACCTTGATTTTTGGGCTGGTAGGCAATTTCCAAATTGGCATGGTCAACCGCTGCTTTGGTAAATGCTGCACTAAATTCAGCGTCGGCAATAACCTCACCTACCGGGCGACCGATGACGGTTTCGTCAAACAAACGCAGGCCAGCGGCATTTGCCGACACAATAACGCCGTCATCCGTGGCCAGCATCACCGCCTCGTCAAGCATCTCTGCCATTTGGCTGATATCCGCCGACTGGGCGATGCTTGCTGTCATTGATTTTTCGGACGGTGTCATGCGTTACTCAAAAACCACTTTTGGGTGCAGACCCGCGCTATTGGCAAGTGCCGTGAAACGATTAGCACAGGCCCCGTCAAACAGCGGCCGGGCATGTTGATTGACATAGAGGGTCATATCGCGGTCATCCAAATCCAGCCGGATATCATTCAAATATTCTTTGGTGCCTGCCGTGAAAATCAGCGCGAAGCGGAGCCCAAGACCCACGGTGATTGCGCGGCCACGGAACTCGGCCCCCAAAAGGTTATCCAACTCTTCCGGCCGCGGCTTATTCTGCTTGGTGCCGACATAGCGATGATAAAGTGCTACCCCAAGCCAAACCCGTTCTTTATGCGTCATGCAATTGACCGGCAAACCAAGCACTCGGCGTGCCGCCAAATCACCGCGCATATCACTATGTTCATGCCAGCACATATCCGCCAGATTGCACGCCACCTCAACTAGCCGCGAAAAGCCCGGTGTTGGGTCGATCTTCATCAGCGGTTGCAAAAACACTTTCAACGCATCTGAAACGCCAACAAACCGGCCGCTAGCCTCGGCAATCTCTTGACTGATCGCCATCAAAAAATCGGCGCGCTGCGCATCATTCAATTCATTCACCGCTATAACGCCATCGCGAATGCTCGTACCGCTGACAATAAGCTGGCCTACACCCGACACCTGCAGCAACGCCCGCACAATCTTGGCCGCCATTGGCATGCTGTGTTGGCGGGATAGCGGCACCCCCCGCATATTAGGCGGTGTAGCGGTAAGTTCATCACACAAGTCACGCATGAAATCGGATTTTATTTTGGTGCCATGCAGAACCGGCAACGGGTAGGACACACGATCAAAAAATGCTGCCCCAAAGGCACGAAAACTGCCACCAACACCGTAAAGCCGTTTAGCGCGGCGCGCGGCAATCCACGCAGTATTTTCAAATGCCTGCATAACTTCGGCCTCATCAACATCGGATAAATGGCCGAAATTATGACTGACCCCGTGGGTGATGTTTCCTTTATCAAGCGCGACAATCTCAATACTGCCGCCGCCAAGGTCGGCGACCAACCCGTCTGCATCGGGAATATTGAGGGTTAGGCCACGTGATACATAATTTGCCTCTTCTTGTTGTGACAAAATATGGATGGGCATTCCTAAAATAGCTTGTGCCGGCAAATAGAAGGCGGCGCCATTTTTGGCGCGCCTAACCGCGGCGGTGGCAATCGGATAGCAGGCCGACACATGCATCGCCTTAATAATAGCGGCAAAACGGGTGATGGTTTCAAGCGCCGCCTCAATACGGTCCTGTACCAAATTACCGGTTTCATCAAGACGCGCCCCAAGCTGACAATTTGAGCGTTCGTCAAATAGCGGCGTCGGGTAACGCCCATTTTTGCCATAAATAACCAATCTGACTGAATTTGAACCAATATCAATGACCGCAATACGGTCGCTTGGTGGCACCGCATCAAGCAATTGCGGTTGCGGCGCTAAAGAGCTATCAAAGGGCGGCAATGTCTGCGTAGCTGATGGCATGATGATGCTCCCGCGCGCTTAATCGGTGACCTGCGCCAAACTACCAAGCCCAGAAAGGCTGGGGTTAGACATAAAATAATCATGGCATGAAAATGCTTCGCCATCAGGTTGGGGACGCAGATAGCTGCCGTCAGGTTGCAAAAACCAAGAATTTTTTTGATCGCGCAAATGCGCAACCATGATCTGGTTGAGAACCTGTTTGCGCACAGTTGGGTTATCCAAAGTCATAAAACATTCGACACGGCGCCGTAAATTACGCGGCATCAGGTCGGCAGATGACATGATGACATGATTTTTCGCCGATGGTAATTCACCACCATTGGCAAAAACATAAATACGTCCATGCTCCAAAAACCGCCCCACTGTTGACCGCACGGTAATGGTATCTGATAACCCCGGCACGCCGGGCCGCAAACAGCAAATGCCGCGCACGATGATTTCTATCGGCACCCCGGCTTGCGAGGCTTCATACAACAAATCAATCAATTGCCTATCGACAACCGCATTACATTTCAACCAAATGCCAGATGGTTCGCCCGCGTTGCTAGCAGCAATTTCGGCGCGGATCAAGGTTTCGAGCTCTTGCAGGGCTTGATGCGGCGACACAAAACAGCGTTTAAGTTTTTCTGGGGCAACATGGCTGGTCAGATACTTAAAAATTTCATACGCATCACGCCCCACATTTTTATCGCAGGTAAAAAATGATAAATCGGTATATATGCCGGCAGTGATAGGGTGATAATTGCCGGTACCAACATGCGTATAGGACACCAGCTGGCCATGCTCACGCCGCACCACAAGTGACATTTTCATGTGAATTTTTAGATCAGTCAGACCATAAGCAACCTGCACACCGGCGCGGCTTAGGTCACGCGCCAATTGAATATTATTCTTTTCATCAAACCGCGCTTTGAGTTCGATCACCGCAGTAACATTTTTGCCATTTTCCGCAGCTTGAATCAGCGCTTTTACAATCGGCGAGTTTGGTGTTGTACGGTATAGTGTCTGGCGGATTGCCAGCACATCAGGGTCATTAGCGGCCTGTTGCAAATACCGCACAACAACCTCAAAACTCTCATAAGGGTGATGCACGATAATGTCTTTATTGGCGATCGCCGCAAAGCAATCCCCGTTAAAATCACGGATCCGCTGCGGAAAGCGCGGCTTGAAAGCCGGATACAAAAAATACTTTGGCAAATAGGTCAGGATTTCAGAAAAATCATTCAAAGCTACCGGGCCATCACTGTCGAAGAAACTCATTTCATCAATAGCCATCACCGCCTTTAACAACCGGCGCGTGGATTTTGGCGCGTCAGATGACAGGGTCAGCATGACAACGCTACCACGTTGGCGCGCCCGCAAGGCGGTTTCAAACTCATGGATCAGGTCGTTGGCTTCATCATCAATTTCGATTTCAGAATCACGTAAAATACTGAACATCGATGCCGCTTTGAGCAGATGCCGTGGGTAAATTTTATTGATACTTGCCTTGATGACCGCTTCGACCAACAGCAGCCGCAGATTATCGCCGGGCAATTTCACAAACCGCGGCAAATTGGCTGGCAGCAAAATCACGCTTTGCACCGGCTTGTCCTGCGGGCTGGTCAGTTCCAGCATCATGCCCTTGCCTTCATTATGAAAGAACGGAAACGGGTGCGAAGGATCAAGCGTGGTTGGGGTAATCAGCGGCAAAACATTATCGACAAACCAAATATCCAACCAATCTTGGTCGGCTGGATCATCCGGCACATCAGATAAAACCTGAATGTCATTCGTGCCAAGACGCTCTACCAATTCTGCAACAACGCGGTTCTGGCGCACCAATAACGCCATGCTGCGCGCAATAATTTTTTCCAACAAACTGTCAAGCGGCGCGTCATCAGACGGCACCAATTTAAAACCGCGATTGACCAATTGTCGTAAACCAGCAACCCGCACCATAAAAAATTCATTCAGGTTTTCGGCTGAAATTGCCAAAAAGCGCACCCGTTCACCAAGCGGCATATCAGCTTGTTCGGCGAGTGATAACACCCGCTCGTTAAATGACAGCCAGCTAAGTTCGCGGTTAAAAAACCGGTCATCACCCGCAGAAGCATCTAAAATAGGGTCAGTAGCTTGTGCGCAATCCATGAATGAAAACTCTCAGTATCAAAATACATCATCAGCCAATTACAGCGCGTCCATCATGAAAACTCTATAGACACACACCAGACAAATGCAAGACGGTTCAGATTAGCGCCAGTTTATTAAAATTTTATTGCAACCCGGCCACAAAACCATAAGGGCTCATAAGGTCTGCCACCGATGCGCTAAAGACTGGGTTATCGCAGCATTATGGGCGCCGCGCAATCCGGCCAGAGGGTCGGTTGACAGATAGACCGGCACATCAGTCAAAAACGGGCGGCGCCGACCATGGTCTGTCAAGCGTTCAAAAAACCCGCTTGTCGGCAAAAGCGCGGCTAATTTAGGGATAATGCCGCCGGCGATCACAATGCCCGCACCGGCACCAAAGCTAAGGGCGGCATTCGCCAGCACGGTTGCAAAAGCCGTCATCATAAAATGCACAGCGTCCCGATCAGGGCCGGTGCTGACCAGTGCTGCCGCACCAATATCAGGGGCGAGACGGCCGGTTTGGCCTGTCAAAAACCGATAAATCTCTTCAAGCCCAGGGCCGCTAACAAGCCGTTCTGCCGAAACATGCCCCCAGCGCTTTTGTAAATCCTGCAGCAATTGTTTTTCGCTATCATTTCGCGCTGCAAAACTAACATGCCCGCCTTCCCCCTCGATGACCGCGACCCAGTCACCACACGGCAGCACAGCAGCCACCCCAAGACCGGTGCCGGGACCACTGACCAGCAGTGGCGTCATCGGCTTTGCCAGACCAGACCGCAGCAGATGGCGGCTGGGTTGCGGGGCGGCCGAACTGGCCAACACCAAATCGCAATGCGCCAAGGCCTGCGCGCAAAAATCATTAATGACCATATAGCGCGCCGCGCCACAGCACCGTGCCGCCGCGCTGGCCGCAAACTGCCAGTCATTATTGGTGATCGTAACGATGTCGCCGGCCATCTCTGCGGCAACCGCCAATAACAATGCATCTGGTTGCAGTTTATGACGCGCGCAATAGCCAATCAGCGCGTCTTCAACGCCAGCAAACTGTTCGCAGCGCAACGACTCTATCGCGGCTAAGTGGCAATCATCATGGGCAGTGTCGGCGACGCCAAGGCGTATGTTGGTGCCACCAATGTCAGCTAGAAGTATTTTCATGATCCTGCTAATCCGCTAAATTTTGAAAGTCAGATAGCCACGAAAGCCCCAGCTGAATATCGCCACGTGGGCGATATTCAGCACCAATAAAGCCCTGATAGCCGCTATGGCGCAGAGCTGCCAGCACCGCCGGGTAAAATAATTCACCCGCATCCGGTTCACCGCGGTCTGGCACCGCCGCGATCTGCACATGCCCGATATGGTCTGCATAGCTGGCCAGACATCGGCAAATATCACCTTGCATGATTTGTACATGATAGCAATCAAACATCAGCTTTAGGTTGGCATGCCCCAGCGCCTCAATAATCTCGACCGCCGCCTCAACATGGCTAAGATGATAATCTGGCACATCAATCTGGTTTATCGGTTCAATCAAAATCATAATATCATGCGCCGCCGCTGCACGGGCCGCATATACCAGATTGTCACGGTAACAATGGTCTGCTGCGGGGCTATGGTCACTGCGGCCTGCCAGCACATGCACAGCCCGCGCACCACTGGCCACCGCATAGGCAATCGCCTCGTCAATATTATCGCGGGCTTCGGCGGCGCGCGCCGGGATTGCGGCCAGACCAAACGCGCCGGCTTGACGATCACCGCAACGCGCATTAATGCCCAGCAACGGTAGCCCAGTCGCCGTCAGCGCCGCCCGTAACTGGATAGCCGGAACTTCAAACGGCCAATGACACTCAACCGCATCAAAGCCCGCCTCAGCCGCCTTATAGACAGCATCAACAAGCGGCAGATCAGCCCATAAAAACCCAAGATTTGCCGAAAATTTATGCATAGGCCACGATGCCTTTTAACGGTTTTAGTAAACGGCTCGGCCGGCGCTATCATTTCGGCCGGCTTTGAACAAACACCACAATGCGGCGTTTGTCAGGCAAAATCAACGCCGCCTGCAAGCAACCCACCAACCATTGTGGCCCTAAAATTCTGCCATGACATTTTATGGTGACCGGTCGGGCGCGGGTTTGTATGCTAACGAGCGAAGATTGCTATTGTTCATAATCTTATGAATAATCTTGTGGGGGACATGGGCGATGAAGGCAACCGGCCAAGATATCATCAAAGAATTGCAAAACCGACGCGAACAAGCACGTCTTGGCGGCGGCACAGCGCGAATAGAACGGCAACATGCAGCTGGCAAATTGACCGCACGTGAACGCCTAGACGTTTTACTTGACCCCGGGACATTTGAAGAAACTGATATGTTTGTGGTGCATCGCAGCCGTGATTTCGGCATGGATGGCAATACCATTGCTGGCGATGGGGTGGTCACCGGGTCGGGCCGCATCAATGGCCAGCTGGTTTATGTTTTTTCACAGGATTTCACTGTCTTTGGCGGCTCGCTATCGGCCACCCATGCGAATAAAATCGTCAAGATATTAAAGCTCGCCATGCAAAATGGCGCACCAGTTATCGGACTCAATGATAGTGGCGGCGCCCGCATTCAAGAAGGTGTAGACTCGCTTGGTGGCTACGCCGATGTGTTTTTGCAAAATGTCATGGCGTCAGGCGTTGTGCCGCAAATTTCAGTGATCATGGGGCCGTGCGCCGGCGGGGCGGTCTATTCACCGGCGATGACCGACTTTACCTTTATGGTGCGCGGTACCAGCTATATGTTTGTGACCGGCCCAGATGTTGTCAAAACCGTAACAAGCGAAGAGGTTACCGCGGAACAGCTTGGCGGCGCGGACACCCATACTAAAATATCATCCGTTGCCGATGGCGCTTTTGACAATGATTTGCAAGCCCTCAGCGAGGTCCGCCGGCTGGTTGGTTATCTGCCCCCCAATAGCGCCAGCCCGGCCCCAATAGCATCACCAGCAGATGATCCGCGCCGCACCATTCCGGCCTTGGATAGCTTGATCCCAGACAATCCAAACCTGCCCTATGATATGGCCGAACTTGTCACAAGCATCGCTGATGCTGGCCATTTTTATGAATTACAGCCGGATTTTGCGAAAAATATTCTGACCGGATTTATCCGTTTGAACGGTGCCACCATTGGTGTTGTTGCCAACCAACCCATGGTGCTTGCCGGCTGTCTTGATATTGATTCCAGCCGAAAGGCCGCGCGTTTTGTGCGGTTTTGTGATGCTTTTAATATTCCTATTTTAACGCTTGTTGACGTACCGGGCTTTATGCCGGGAACCACACAAGAATATGGCGGCATTATCAAACATGGCGCCAAATTACTGTTTGCCTATGCCGAAGCCACCGTGCCAAAAGTCACCCTTATCACGCGTAAAGCCTATGGCGGGGCCTATGATGTGATGAGTTCAAAACATCTTCGCGGCGATGCCAATTTTGCGTGGCCAACCGCAGAAATTGCGGTTATGGGGGCAAAGGGTGCGGTGGAAATTCTGTATCGGTCAGACCTTGGTGACAAAGACAAAATAGCGGCGCGCACCGCCGATTATGAAGAGCGCTTTGCAAACCCCTTCATTGCCGCCGAACGCGGTTTTATCGATGATGTCATCATTCCCAGTAACAGCCGGTTTCGGCTTATTCAGGCGTTTGAAAAACTGCGCACCAAAACCATGACAAACCCCGCCAAGAAATTTGGCAATATCCCTCTGTAACAGCTCGCCGCCAGCTTTTGACCTTATGATGGTAGACAAAATTATGTTTCAAAAAATTCTGATTGCTAATCGTGGAGAAATTGCCTGTCGGGTCATCCGCACCGCGCGCGCCCTTGGCATCAAAACGGTGGCGGTTTATTCTGATGTTGATCGCACCGCCCAGCATGTGCAGCTTGCCGATGAGGCTGTCAGCCTTGGCGGCATGACCGCGCAAGACAGCTATTTGCAAGCTGACAAAATTATCGCCGCGTGCCGTCAAACCGGCGCCCAAGCGGTGCATCCCGGCTATGGGTTTCTATCAGAGCAAGCCACATTTGCAACGGCGCTTGCCGACCAAAACATTATCTTTATCGGCCCGCCAGCCAATGCGATTGCCGCGATGGGCGATAAGATTGAATCAAAAAAACTTGCCAAAGCCGCCGGTGTTAGCACAGTGCCCGGCCATGTTGGAGTGATAAAGACCGCGGCCGAGGCGGTAAAAATTGCCAATGAAATTGGCTATCCGGTAATGATCAAAGCCAGCGCTGGCGGCGGCGGCAAAGGCATGCGTATTGCGCATTCGGCCGATGAGGTTGAGAGCGGCTATGCCACCGCGATGCGCGAGGCTGCGTCAAGTTTTGGTGATGACCGAGTGTTTATTGAGAAATTCATTACCAGCCCCCGGCATATTGAAATTCAGGTGCTGGCCGACCAGCATGGCAATTGCATCCATCTAAATGAACGCGAATGCTCGATCCAGCGCCGCAATCAAAAGATTATCGAAGAGGCACCATCGCCCTTTTTGGATGATGTCACGCGCCGCGCCATGGGCGATGAGGCCATTCGCCTCGCCGCTGCGGTTGGCTATTACAGCGCCGGCACAGTAGAATTTATTGTAGACGCTAACCGGCAGTTTTATTTCCTAGAAATGAACACCCGCTTACAGGTTGAACACCCGGTGACTGAACTGATTACCGGGCTGGATCTTGTCGAAGAAATGATCCGGGTGGCGGCAGGCCAGCCATTGCGCCATAAGCAGACTGATATCGGGATTAATGGCTGGGCCATGGAAAGCCGACTTTATGCCGAAGACCCGTATCGCAATTTCATGCCGGCCATTGGCCGCTTGTCGCTGTATCGTCCACCAGCCGAGCAGCAGCATGATGATAACAGCCTGACCCGTAACGATACCGGGGTTGCTGAAGGCGATACTATTTCGATCTATTATGATCCGATGATTGCCAAATTATGCAGCTGGGCCAGTGATCGCAGCGCTGCCATCAGCCGGATGCGCACCGCGCTTGATGATTTTGTGATGACCGGCATCGGGCACAATATCCCGTTTTTGTCGGCGGTAATGGAACATGACCGGTTTTTAAGCGGCAATATAACAACCGCCTTTATTGATGAAGAATATAAAGACGGCTTTCACGGCGTCATGCCAGACCAACACCGGCTGCGCGATTTCGGGCTGATCATTGCCACTACCGCCTATGCCGATGCGCGGCACGCCCACCCCGCCACTGATATAGCTGAATGGATTGTGCAATTTACCAAAAATGATATCACCTTGCCGGCCGCAGATGACATACATTGCCATATTTGCAGTGATGCAACGGCGCCGGTCTATCATGCCAAAACGCACACTTACGCTGACACCATGGCGGGGGCCAAGGTCGACACCGAGGCTGGGGCCGGCAATTACAGCATCACCATTGATCGTGCCTGTGACACGCCGCGCCTAGAGGCCAGCATTACCGACCATGACAGCCAAACAACCCGGCACTATATCTGCCAACTCCGCCAGACAAAGGATAGCTGGCAGATATATTATCGTGGCAGCAGCGTTGTGGCGCATGCGCGTCCGCCGCATATTGCTGCTTTGGCGCATCACATGAAGCCGGTGATTATGCCGGACCAGTCTAATATGTTGTTGTGCCCGATGCCCGGCAATTTGGTAAAATTACTGGTCGCTGATGGCGACATTGTCGAGGCCGGCCAAACCTTATGTATTGTCGAGGCGATGAAAATGGAAAATGCGCTGATTGCCGAAAAGCGCTGCAAGATTGACATCATCAATGCCGCCGAAGGCGATATTTTGGCGGTTGATGCAGTCATTATGCAGTTTGCAGACGCCGATTAAAACGCCATAATAGGTTAGATCAGTTCATCTTTGCGATCATCGGTTTCACCAAACCGTTTCAAAACTGCGGGCCTGGTGCCTTCATAGGCGGCCTCTAAATTAGCCGCGATTTTTGCATTTTCGCGCTCGAATAAACTATTGCCGGCAAGATCACTTTCGACAATGAACGGGCCGAAATTTTCAACCTCGATGACCCACATGGCTTGTGCCAAGCCCAATTCGGCTTTCCAGTGCAAATCCTGCACTTTTTTAACGCCGCGCCCCAATAGGGCGCCGGTGCCATAGCCAACAGTGGTCAAATAAATAGCCCCGTGCGGTACAAAATGATTGCGATAGTCTTCTGGGTTCATGCCGCCTTTACCAATAATCAATTTGGCGCCAGAGGTTTTCAGCCACGACCCAATCCATTTCGAAAACCGAAAGGATGCGGTTGCCGTTACCGCCCCCAATGTGAATGACCCGTCAGCATGCTGGGTTGCCGCCGGTGAACAATGAAAATTAGCCGCCGAAGCGGCGGGCAGATCAATTGGCAAATCAACGCCATCGTCAACAACCCGCATATAGACCCCTTCACGGGCCGTATAGACAGTGCCGTCAAGATACACAATATCACCAATCTTCAAGGCGGCGAGCGCTGCTTTGGTTGGGCTTGTGCTTAGCCGGATTTTTTGTGGGCCTCTGGCATCTGCCATTCGACTGTCTCCCGCCGTTGATAATCTGTAAACCATGCCGGGTCGGTACGATAATCAACCCGCCCGTCAGCATAGATACGCGCCACTGCCCGCCGTGATGACAAACAAAAGGCATGAACACTCATCTGCATACCACCCGTGTGGCAATAACCAACCTCAATATTGCAATCAATAACCATAGATTTGCCAACAAACCCCATAGCCCCCATACCAATATTATTGCCAAGATCTTTGAGTTCATCTTCAAGTGCCGCAATTTTGGGGTCTGGGTTGCGGTCGCCAACAATACGCAAGCAAGCGGCCCGCTTGCCCAGCACCATACACGCATCCTTTGACCCACCAAGGCCGATACCGATAATCGCCGGCTGGCACGCTAAACCACGCTTGCCAAATGCGACAAGTGAATCAAGGAAGAATCTTTTAATCCCCTGAATACCGTCACTTGGAAACAGCATACGGTAATCAGTGCCAAACAAGCCGCCCTTATGCACGGTGATCAAATCGACCCAATCACCGCCAGGTTCAAACCCATATTCAATTTCCGGGGCACCGATACCCACATTGTTATCATGGTCGGTGCGCCATAGCGGATGCACTCGGTTGGGGCGCAGCGGCACCGATGATGTGGCATTTGCCGTGGCCCGGCGCAACGCCGCCTCAAGGGCAATCGGGCCGCCTTCAATGCGCGCCTCATTGCCCATTTTTACATACCAGCGAGGACAACCGGTATCGCCGCACATAGCGCGGCTGTCTTCTTTTGCCGCTTCATAATTTTCCAGCATGGCTTCCAGAACAAAGCTCGACAAATCGCCATCTTCAGCCGCCGCAGCCATCTTTAACCCGGCCAAATAATCGTCCGGGATTTCGATCGCTGCTTTTTTCATCAGCGTTTCGGCGGTGGATTGCAAAAGGGTAATATCTATCATTGCGCGGCCCCCAACAAGGTTTCAGCTTCATCGGCACCAAGCAAGCTTTCACCGGGTTTGACGATGGTAAATTGCACCGGTGCGCGGGCCACTGTCACATCATCAACAGTGCCGGTTGCCAGGGTGAAATAGGATTTGTCCAAATCACCTGCATCCGGAAAATCTTCACGGAAATGCGCACCACGCGAATTTTCGCGCGACAGCGCCGCCTTGGCAATCACCGTTGACATATCGACAAGACTGCGCGTATTCAACCAATCATGCCAAGATAAATTAAACGCCAGATTGTCTGACGCGATGCCAATTGATGATAATTCGGCATCTATTTCGGCAATGCGCCGCAATCCACGTTCCACCCCAGCCGCGTCCCGCATCACCCCGACATCTTCCCACATCGCATCAAGCAAGCGGTCGCGCAGCCCGGCAAGGTCACCGGGTTTGTTGGCAAACGGCGCGTTAGCACGGGCGATTTCTTCATCAAGCACTGTTTCATCCGGGTCATGCAAGCCAGTCATGCGCTGCGCGTCACGCGCCATAACATCACCGGCAACACCGCCATATACAGTTGAATTGGCAACACCATTACCCCCGAGCCGGTTTGACCCATGTGCGCCGCCGGCATCCTCGCCAGCCACATACAAACCCTGCAGGCTAGTGCGAGTATCGGTGTCAACAACAACCCCGCCCATAAAATAATGTGCTGTCGGCACAACTTCGACAAGCCCGCCAGCCAAATCAAAGCCACTGTCGGCACAGCGTTTGACCATGCCTTTGAATTTATCAGCCACCAAATCCGGGCCAAGATGCGCCATTGAAATATACACCCCACCATGTGGCGAGGTGCGGTTCTGGCGCATTTCTTCGTAAATCGCGCGGCTGACAATATCGCGGGTGGCGCGTTCACCGGCCGCATCATAATCAAACATAAAGCGTTGCTTGTCGCCATTCATTAAATGACCACCAGCGCCGCGCAAACCTTCTTCGAGCACCGTGCCAGTCATTCTGGTGCCAGCCCCGGCCAGCAACCCAGTCGGATGAAATTGCACCATTTCCATATCACGCAAAGCTAGGCCGCGGCGCATCGCCATCGCCAGCCCATCCATAGTCTTGTCACCGGACGGGGTGTGGTACTTATACATGGTGGGGCCGCCACCAGTGGCCATCAACACCGTTTTGGCACGCACCAAACGGAATTTTCCGGTGCGCATATCAATAAACAACACCCCGGCTAATGCGGTGCCATCACGTGACGGGATTAAGCCAATAGCCCGATGTTCCTGCAGCTTCTCAATCGGCCGTGCCAGCACCTGTTCCATCAACCGGCTGATAATTTCAATGCCGGTTAAATCGCCTTTGTGGGCTGTTCGGTCAAAGGTTTGCCCAGCAAACGCCTTTTGATGCAGGGTGCCATCCGGGTTGCGATCAAAAAAACAACCGACCTCATTTTCCAACTCGTGAATACGGGTTACCGCCGTTTCACAAAGTTTCCAGGCCATGTCCTGGTCGGGAAGCCATTTACCACCAATGATAGTATCCATAAAATGTCGCTCAACCGAGTCTCCCGGCGCCAACGCAACATTATACCCACCTTGTACCATGCGGGTGCAGCCACATTTACCAATCAGCCCTTTGACAGCGATTGTCACCTTGGCATCGGGCGCGGCTTTTTGGGCGTGCAGCGCGGCAAACAGCCCGGCACCGCCACTGCCAAGAATCAAAATATCGGTATCATGTCGGTCAAGAGAGGAATGCATCAGTTATAGCGCCCGCAGGAAGAAACTCGTTGAGACAAAGAAGGCCAAGGCCACAGCCGTGGCCGCGTAGGTTTTTTGACGGGGCGTCCATGGCAAAAATTCCAGCGCCATCAGGCGCAAGCCACCAAACATATGCACCGCTAGCAAAAACACCAAACCGAACTCGGCACATTTGACAAGCAGTAAATCAGTAAATTTCAAAAACCCATCTAGCTGTTGTGGGTCGGTGAGCGCCAGCGCCAGCATGTAAAAATGTACCGGCAAAAATAACGCCAACCCAATGCCCGACACCCGGTGCAGCATAAAGGCAAACCACAAAGCATGGGTACGATGTGGCCGAATCATAGGCCGCCTCCTACAAATGTTACCGCCCAGACGGCACGCCCGCCAAGCCCCAGCAAAATGGCAAAAACAAGCCAGCCAAACAGCGTCAGCATGACACCTTTAAGGCCGCATAATTCAAACATGATGACCCGCAAGCCAATCGCCGCATGCACCGCGACCGCAACAACAAAACTACCATAAAATAAAAACCACGCCAGCGAGCCTTGGGTGCGCTCCAAAATTTCAGCGACGCTAACCCCGCCTTGAACGGCATAAATCATCACCGCCAAATGCCCAAGCGTCAACGGCGCCATAATCAGCGCCGAAAGGCGTTGCGCCATATATAGCCGCAGCGTCAGCATTTATGCCCCCCAGCCGAAAATCGATTTTGCAGTGGCCCGCTTCAGACCCGAAATTGAGGCGGTCGGGTTTAGCTCATTCGGACAATGGCGCACGCACCCTTGCTGGGCGTGGCAATTATGGCAACCGCCACCTTGTGACACCGCATCCAACCGCGCCTCTTGGCCGGCGTCACGGCTGTCATTGACCAAGCTCCATGCACGGTTCAGGGCAGCTGGCCCCAAATAATCTGGATTGCTAGCAACCACATCACATGCGGCGTAACATATGCCACAATTGATGCATTCAATAGCCTCGCTAGCGGCGATACGCATCGGGTCATCCGGGGTAATGGGTGCCATTGGATCATTGCGGGTTTGGCTTGGTTCAAACACCGCATCTGCGGCAACCCATTTATCAAAGAACGGGTCCATATCGACAGCAAGATCCTTGATCACCGGCAAATTACGCAGCGGGGCAATTTCCACTCGATTGCCTTTGGCGACCTTTTGCACATGCGTACGGCAGGTCCAGCGCGGCGCCCCATTCACCATCATCGCACAAGACCCACACATGCCCACACGGCACGCATACCGATACGACAAGGTTGGGTCTGCCTGTTGCTGAACCCATACCACGACATCCAAAATGGTTTGATTGTCACGGCGCGGCACCTGAAAGGTTTCAAAATGGCCATCACCATCTTGCTGGCGCCAGATTGAAACGTCTAAAAATTCTTCGGAACCCCGCATAGCATCACCTTTTCGTCGCTAACAGGCCCATTATAAATAAAAAATATCTAACAAAAAGAAAAATAAATTTACTTTTTATGTAAGTTTTATTTACATTATAACATAGCCCAATCGCGCTCAGTAAAGAACAGCATGGTGAGAAACATCTGATGTCGATCCGTCATTTACGCACCTTGATGGCAATCCGTGATCATGGCTCATTTAGCGCCGCCGCAGACGCCATCTTGATCACCCATGCCGCCGTTAGCCAACAAATCAAAACTCTGGAAGCGCAATGGAATATCGTGCTTTTTGATCGGCGGCCGCGCAGCCCACAATTAACCCCGCTGGGGCATGCGTTTGCTGCCAAGGCCGAGGCAGTTGTTCGCGCCTATGATAATTTGCGCACCGAGGTTGTCGATGGTGCCGGCTTTGATGGTGAGATTGGCCTTGGTGCGGTGCCGACAACGCTGACCGGGCTAGTGCCACTGGCGGTGTCACAATTGAAAACCCAGTTCAACCGCCTGCATGTAGTGATCCAGCCCGGCCTGTCAACGGCCTTGCTCCAGCAAATTGAACGCCGCCAGATTGATGCCGCCATTATCACCCGTCCGGCGATTTTGCCGCGTGGCTTTGCCTTTTTGGAGGTGGCGACCGAACCATTGGAATTGCTGGCCCCGCCGCAAACCACAAATGACGATCCGCTATTTTTGCTAACACAGCATCCGTTTATCCGGTTTGACCGCAATGCGCTGGTTGGTCAGATGGTCGAGGCGTGGTTACAAGAGCAAAATATTGTTGTTCAAGATAGTATGGAACTTGAAGATTTAGAGGCCATTTCCAGCATGGTAATGGCCAATCTGGGCGTGTCAATTGTGCCGCAGCGCTGTGTCGACAATATGAACCCGCTACCGGTTAAGAAAATTGCCCTTGGCCCCGATGGGCCGTCGCGCCAGCTTGGCCTCGCGCATCGCACCGACAGCCCTAAAATGCGGGTTATAGAGGCGGTCCATAAAACCTTGCTAGATGCAGTTGCAAATGGCCGGTTTTCGGCGCCACTAGCTTAGGCAAATTCATCACGAATGGCGGCGCTATGGGCGCCGAGATCCGGCACATCACCAAGCGGCGCAACGATGCCATTCACCACCGCCCCGGGGGCCAGGATCTGCATCTCACCCGCCGATGTGCGTACCGTGATAAAGCGGTTTTGCGGGTGCGCTGCGAATTCATCCATACCATTCAAGCGGCCAAATGCAATTTGCGCTTTTTGCAGCATGGCCGCCACCTCGTCAATATTATGCGCGCCAAACACAGCGTTCAAAATATCATCAAGCGCCCCCCGGTTTTGCACGCGGTTCACGTTGGAACTGAATTTCGCATTTGTTGGCAAATCGGGTTGCTGCAACACATCACTGCACAGGCGCTGCCATTCACGCTCGTTCTGAATCGACAACAATAACTGCCGGCCATCACCGCATTTATAGGCACCATAGGGAGCAATGGTGGGATGGTGCAGGCCGGGCCGCTGAATTTTGCGGCCGCCATAATGACTTTGGATATAGGGTACATTCATCCAATCGGCCAGCGCATGAAACAACGACACTTCAATGCCGCGGCCTTTGCCGGTGCGGCTGCGCGCATAAAGCGCCTGCAGGATGGCTTGATGCGCGGTCATACCTGCCGCGATATCACAAATTGACACGCCGACCCGGCCTGGCTGTTCAGGCGCACCGGTGATTTCGGCAAGACCAACCTCGGCCTGTACCAGAAAATCATAGGCTTTCATCTGCCGGAACGGTCCATCAGACCCATAGCCGCTGATATCACAGGTAATCAGTTGCGGATCGGCCTCTCGCAACGCCGCGCTCGACACCCCAAGACGTTCAAGCGCCCCCGGCATTAAATTCTGGATAAATACATCAGCTTTACTGATCATATTTTTCAAGATCTGCAAATCATCAGGCTGTTTTAGGTCCAGCGCCACCGATTCCTTGCCACGGTTCAGCCACACAAAATACGAGCTATGGCCGTTGGCATCCGCATCATAACCGCGCGCAAAATCACCTTCGGGCCGTTCCACTTTGATGACCCGCGCGCCAGCATCAGCCAACCGCCCAGCCGCATACGGCGCCGCCACCGCCTGTTCAAGCGAAATCACTAACAGCCCATCAAGATCATTAGCGCCTGTGTCAGCTGTCATCGTCATCTCCTTATTGTGTTCTTCGATAAAGCCGGCCCGGCTAGAGGCGGCACTTTACTGTAATGCTTCAAAATCTTGTTTTATGCGTTCGGCTCGTTTGATGACCGGCATATCGATCATCGCGCCATCAAGTTTCACGGCTGAATGGCTATCAGCAACCGCCGCCAAAACTTTTAACGCCCATTCATAATCATCAGAACTGGGCCGGAATACCGACAAAGCAGGCGCTAGCTGACGGGGATGGATCAGCAATTTGCCGGCAAATCCTAAATCGCGGGCGCGGCGTGCATCACGTTCGACAATCTCTGGCTCGTTAAAGGACACGGTGACACCATCTAACGGGGCTGCGGCCCCGGCAAGGCGCGACTCCAGCACAAGTTTACTGCGCACATACAGCAAATTTTCCCAATCGCTTGACGCGCCGATATCAAGTGAGAAATCCAAATGCCCAAACGCGCATAACGGCACCGCCGGGTGCGCCAACAGCGCCGCCACCCCAGATAAACCACGGGCGGTTTCAACGATAGGCATGATAGGCATGTCAGCACCAAGCGCCGCCGTAATACGGTCAAGCTGGTCGGCGGTTTCGGCTTTGGGCAGAACCACCATAGCTGCTGGGCTAGATTTTACCGCCGCCAGATCAGCCTCAAACCACGCCGAATCTGGGGTGTTGACGCGCACCGCTAGTGGCACGGACACCGCTGCACAGGCGGCCAGATTGGCATGTGCTTGGGGCTTTTCGGCATCGGCCACCGCATCTTCCAAATCGATGATCACCATATCGGCACCGCTGGCAGTTGCTTTTGGCAAAATCTCGGTGCGGTGACCTGGCACAAAAAGCGGAACGGTTGGCGTTTTTATCGTCATTATAATATCCTTCTTTATCAGCCGAAACAGGCTAAATTGTTACCTCTGCAGTCATCGTCACGGTGCCATTTGCGGCCCGCACACAACAGGCAAGCCCACCATCTTCAGCGGCGTCCGCATCGACCATTATTGGGTCGCCGCAGACCAGCGGGCTAACCCCGCGATAGGCCATTTTGCGGGGTTGTTTTCCAGCAATCTGGCTTGCCAAATTCAGCATTAATGTGGCCTGTAATGGCCCATGCACCAACAAGCCGCCATGCCCTTCAACGCCGGTAGAATAGGGCAAATCATAATGAATGCGATGCCCGTTAAAGGTCAGTGCGGAATAGCGAAACAGCATCACCGGGTTGGCATCAACATACCAGCGATGGGCTGGCACCGGCGGCTCAACCGGGGCCGGCTTTGGCACAGCTGGGGTCACAATTTCGCGATACACAACATCATGGCGTTCGCGCAGCACCAAATGTCCCGCTACATGGAATTCATGCATTACAGCCACAAAACACAGATTGCCGCTGCGCCCAGATTTGAATGTGATATCGTCAATCCGGCTGGTTTTCTGCACTTCATCACCAATGCCAAACTGCCCGTGAAACTCTAGCCAGCCACCAGCCCACATACGCCTCTCATAAGGAATTTCTGGTAAAAACCCGCCGAGCTTTGGATGACCATCCTGACCAAGCTGATCAGCCGCCACCGCATCTGGCGCCAAACACCAGAATAGCCCCGGCGGCACCGCTTGATCAGAAAAGCAATGTGGCGCCAGACTGTCTTTGAAATGGCTAACCATACGCTGTGTTATGGTATCATTTCGG
>Ga0181607_10000588_pt1 | contig 31553 bp, 30 predicted proteins | sample 041ome_9_FD_132420 | JGI IMG/M metagenome (GOLD analysis project Ga0181607, IMG submission 132420) | Coastal salt marsh microbial communities from the Groves Creek Marsh, Skidaway Island, Georgia - 041413US metaG (megahit assembly) | ecosystem: Environmental > Aquatic > Marine > Intertidal zone...
CTGGAACATTTGAATGAAGTAAGACAAAATCATTGGTTACTAAACTTGGGTCGTAAAACACAAATTTTGCGTTTGATTTGCTGGGTGTTTTGTAGAAATGCCAGATTTCATATGGTGAAGCATTTGGTTCTCGGTTTTGAATAACACGCGTATCAGGTTTGCCGTATTTAAGATACACTCGTCCTCTATCGGTGGCGCAAGCATGCCTCCTTTTATTGCCCAAACCAAACTCGTTTTCTACATAGGCTATGCGCTGTTCATATTTTTTCCAACTCGATTCTGGATCTACGCTGTTACGCTCTCTCCAAAACGTATAAAAAAACCTTCTCAATTCAGTAGTATCGCCTTGCTCCCAGGTCTCTTCTATGTAATTTTCTTCATATATGCTAGCGGCATATCGCATGCAGTAAACCATGTTTCTGAGTGAATCCTCACTGTGAATGAGACCTGCAAACGTTGAGCTGATTTGAAAATCGTCTAAAGAGTCAGAGGCAGGAACGAAGCTATGGCGTTGCAATAAGCTGGATTTTGAAGCAATAACTGCGTTGTTTCGATCTCTTGCTTCTATACGCACCAAAAAGTTACCTGTTCTCAAACCCTCGATATTCCATTGGTGAATAATGGGCTGCACTGCACTGCCTTTCATGCGCTTCATAACGCGAAATTCACTCATCACCTCATCTGTTTTCGGGTCGATGATGTCAAGCAATACGAGGTAATCGTTAGCTCCACCCAAGGTGATTTCCGATTGGTACAACTCTGTATAGATCGAAGCTGTATTGTTTTCAGGGCCATGATATCCAGAAATTTTTGGGATCATGTCATAATCGCCACGGGAATAAGGAGTTGTTTTACCATCGTTTTGGTAAATCGTATCGAGATAAATGAGGTCGCTAAAAAATGCACCATCTGAAGGAGCTTCAACGTTAATGTTTTGCACAATCATGCCGCTGTCTTTCGGGTTGTTGATGTCACGAAGTTTTATGGTGAGCTTGTAGGTGCTGGGGGATAAGGGAAAACGTTGCACATCTAAGAAGTCGACAATGGCATTTATCGAATCGGTAATGAAGGGGCTTTTAATGATGTTTTTAGAGAAGTTCGCAACTTTCCCTTGACTTTCAAAAATATAGGTCAATTCTACCCTGGCTTGATAACCCTGAGCTGCATATTTAAATTCCAATGACGATGCATTGAAAAGCATATGTGTCTCAACGTACGCACGTCCTTCTGGAGTGTGAAATACAGAATGGTTGAAATATGCGTCAATGCTGAATCCTCTGAATGCTGCAGTGATTAAAAGGACGGTAACGAAATACTTCATGACAATTGTTTTTTCAAAACTACTATGCGTATTCTAATCTCTTACTGAGATTGAGTTTATGGCGAGAGGTATTGTTGTGAAAATGGTTTACAGGGCTGCGACACAGCTTATTTCAACGTTCACATTCTTAGGAAGTGTTTTCACAGCAACGGTCTCCCTGGCTGGTGGATCTATGGTGAAATACTTGCCATAAACCTCATTTACTTCAGCGAAATTATCCATGTCGCTCAGAAAAATCGAGCATTTGAGCACATGCTCATACGTCATGTTGGCCGCTTTCAATACTGCTCCTAAGTTCTTCATTACCAATTCAGTTTCTGCTTTGATGGAAGACATATGCAGTTCGCCCGTTTGAGGGTCTAAGGCAATTTGTCCGCTCACGTATAGCGTACCTCCTTTCAATACAGCTTGAGAATAAGGGCCAATTGGGGCGGGAGCGTTATTGATGTGGATGATTTGTTTCATTGATGAAGAATAAATGAATTGGACATGTAAGGGCAGTTTGTAAGCTTCAAATATAGATTTTTGGACCCGTGTTAAGTCCTGATAAAATTCGAGTACTGGTAATAGATAACTATGATTCTTTTACCTATAACTTGGTTCATTTGGTTGAGCAAATTACCGATCAATGCACTGTTGTGCGAAACGATGCATTTGATTTGAGTGATATTGTCCCGTTTTCACACATCATAATCGGTCCAGGACCTGGTTTGCCACAAGAATCAGGCAAGGTGATGGAGTTGATAAAGCAATACAGTGCTTCAAAAAGTATCCTCGGTATTTGCTTGGGTATGCAGGCGTTATTGGTGAGTGATGGGTCGGAAATGTTGAATTTGAGCAGCGTTAAGCATGGTGCACAGGATGAAATCACTCTTTGCCAGCCATCTAAAATTTTTTCTGGAATTCCGAAAAAGATCATGGTTGGCAGGTATCATAGTTGGGCCTTTAAATCAGATGTAATCACTCAAAATTATCGTGTCAGTGCCTTTTCAGATGAAGGATATGTGATGGCGGTTGAGCACAAAACGCTACCTCTATTTGGAATACAATTTCATCCAGAAAGCATCATGACTGAACACGGTTTGCTGATGATTCAAAATTGGATGAGAGTTTAGAGTAACTACTTATATTGATGATTGATTTAAAATTATTCAAAAAACTGGTAATCATTTGTTTGTAAAGATGATTATTGATGTGATTATTCCTGCTTTTAACGAGGCTAAGTCGATTGGGGAAGTGCTAAAAGACATTCCCTCTGACCAGGTTCGTAATGTGATTGTTGTGGATAATAATTCCACCGATGAAACCGCTCTTATTGCACTTGAAGCTGGGGCAGTTGTTTTAAATCAACCTATTCAAGGTTATGGTGCTTCTTGTTTGAAAGGAATGGAGTATTTGGCTGGCTTAGGGGAATCGCCAGAAATTGTTGTGTTTCTTGATGGTGACTATTCTGATTATCCTGAAGAATTGCCAATGCTTGTTGCACCCATTGAGCGTGGGACAGTTGATATGGTTATCGGTAGTAGGGTTTTAGGTCAACGTGAAAGACACTCTTTAATGCCCCAGCAGCTTGTTGGGAATTGGATTGCGGTGAAGATGTTGAGGTTGTTGCACGGTGTGGTATTTACAGATTTAGGGCCTTTCAGGGCAATTCGCTATGATAAGCTTTTGCAATTGGAGATGTGTGATATGAATTATGGTTGGACGGTGGAAATGCAAATCAAGGCTGCAAAAAGCAAATTGCGATGCATGGAGGTTCCGGTTCGCTACAGGGTAAGGATTGGTCAGTCGAAGGTTTCGGGAACAGTGAAAGGCTCTCTGATGGCGGGCTATAAAATTATTCTAACACTGCTGAGGTATGTTTGATGCATTGGTTTGGTACGATTGGTTGGTGCTTGGCTGTTATGGGTTGTTCTTGATGTTTGTATTTACCTATAGTTTGTCGCAATTGCATCTCCTCGTTTGTTATTGGCGTGGAACCTCGAAAAGTGAAATTGCGATGGATGCAAGTCTACCGAAGGTTACCGTTCAACTGCCCGTATATAACGAGCGCTACGTTATTGAGCGATTGATTGATGCGGTGATGTCGCTGGATTATCCGAAGGCATTGCTGGAAGTGCAAGTACTGGATGATAGCGATGATGAGACAAGTGAATTGGCGAAGAATAGCATTCAGAGTTGGCTTGTGAAGGGTTTTGATGTGAAGCACGTAAAAAGACCCGATCGGAGTGGATTTAAGGCCGGAGCGCTCGCTTATGGGCTTGAATATGCTCAAGGTGACTTCATCGCAATCTTTGATGCAGACTTTCTTCCAGATTCTGGTTTTTTAAAATCGGTGATGCCTCAATTTAATGATCCTAAGGTTGGTTTGGTTCAAACGCGCTGGGGGCACTTGAATCGAGAGTATAGTTTGCTTACAGAGATGCAAGCCTTTGGATTGGATGCTCATTTTTCCATAGAACAATCGGGTAGAAAGCGTGCACAGAGTTTCATTAACTTCAATGGCACTGCTGGAGTTTGGCGTAAAGAAGCTATTCTCGATGCCGGTGGGTGGAGTAGTGATACGCTTACAGAAGATTTGGATTTGAGTTACCGTGCTCAAATGAAGGGGTGGGAATTCTTGTACCTCGAAGGCGTGGTCTCGCCTGCGGAATTGCCGATAACCATGAGTGCTCTGAAGACGCAACAGTTCCGATGGACGAAAGGTGCTGCTGAATGCGCTTTGAAGAACTTAGGAAAAGTGTGGAGTTCAAGTGATCTGTCACTGCAAACAAAATTGCATGCTCATTTTCATTTACTGAACTCTTCTATATTCATTCATGTCTTGATACTTGCGCTGCTGAGTATTCCTCTATTGATGGTTCGGAATAAAATGGATAGTAAACTAATTGTGGATGGATTTGGGGTGTTTTTTAGTTTAAGCTTGGTAGTTTTATTTACCTTCTATTATTATTCATATAAATCATTAAATCAAGATTATAGGATATTTGAATTCATTAAAAGGTTTATAATTTTTTTATCCATGTCAATGGGCATGAGTTTACACAATTCCATAGCGGTTTTAGAGGGTTATTTTGGCGTCAAGACACCCTTCATACGAACACCAAAATTCAATCTTCAATCTGGTAAAAGTAATTGGCGAGCAAATGTGTATTTGCGAAATACAAGCTTGTTGCTATTGTTCGCGGAGATCGCCTTGTCGGCAATATTCGCCATGGCAATTTTGCTAGGTGTTTACTTGGAAGATTATGGGCTGATGCCGTTACACTTGCTTTTAAGTACAGGCTTTGGACTTGTAGCTTATTATGGTTTAAAGCACACTTCAAGATAGATTCATTATGGAATCCATTTGATGTCCTTAAAGTCTGGTTTGCGCTTCTCTAGAAAGGCATTTCTTCCTTCCTTAGCCTCATCGGTCATGTAGGCCAAACGAGTAGCTTCGCCAGCAAACACTTGCTGGCCCACCATGCCATCATCGGTGAGGTTAAAAGCAAATTTCAGCATCTTGATGGAAGTTGGCGATTTTTGAAGGATTTCCAGCGCCCAATTGTAGGCTTCTTGTTCGAGTTCATTGTGTGGAAATACACCGTTCACCATTCCCATGTCAAAGGCTTCTTGAGCAGAGTAATTACGACCCAAGAAAAAGATTTCGCGGGCCCTTTTCTGGCCAACCATTTTTGCGAGGTAGGCTGATCCGTAGCCCCCGTCAAAGCTGGTGACATCAGCGTCAGTTTGTTTAAAAATTGCGTGTTCTTTGCTTGCCAACGAGAGATCGCAAACTACGTGAAGGCTGTGGCCACCTCCGACCGCCCACCCTGGAACCACTGCTATGACCACCTTGGGCATAAAACGAATTAAACGTTGCACCTCCAAAATGTTGAGCCGGGGCATTCCGTCATCATCTACGTAGCCTTGATGGCCACGTGCATTCTGATCTCCACCGCTGCAAAATGCCCAACCTCCGTCCTTTTTGCTAGGACCTTCACCAGAAAAAAGCACTACACCGATGTTGGTGTCTTCCCGAGCGTCAAGAAAGGCTTGGTAGAGCTCTGCTACGGTTTTCGGTCTAAAGGCATTGCGAACTTCAGGTCGGTTGAAGGCGATGCGGGCTACGTCTCCGCATTTTTTGTAAGTGATGTCTTCAAACTCTTTTACAGTAGTCCAATTTGGTGTATTCATCTTCAATTGATTGTAGTTTTTAAAGTGGATAGAATGATCACTTCAAATCAACTTCAATTTTAATTGTTCTCGATGAATTGAAGGGCCCTACTTTAAACTATTGGTCAAATACTTTAAAATTGGGTCCATTTCTACCGGGTGCTCAAATGCGTTGCACTTGTATTTAGGGGCGTTCAATATACCTCTATCTACCAACTCGTTTAAAATAGTTAGGTGAGTGTGTGTGGTTTTGCCCAAAAAAAGGTTGTCCAGTTTTACACCACGATCGTTCATTTCCAAAACTTTTCTAAATCCTTTCAGATAGAGATAGTCCTTCGTAAATCCTCCACCTCGATACACTCTTGTAACCAAATAATACAACTTGTCAGAGTCAACTTTATGTTCGTCTTTGAGCCACTCAAAGGTGGTTTTGAAGTCATTTCCTTTAGTCAAGAAATTGACAGCTAAAACTCTTAAAGCGAGTTCTTTGAGTCTTTTTATTGAAAGGCATCCACTAAGTAACTCACTCATGATGGCGAGACCTTCTTGCGTGTATGTGTTTCGAGGTAAACCCAGACTTAAAAAATTCAGTGGTTGGTTTTGTGCATTCATGGTAGTAACCATGTGTACTCCAATCTCGTGGTTCAGCAAGGCGTTCAATCTTGTCTGTGTAAACTTGGCTCCTTTTTTAAGAAGTAAGGTCTTCTTTGAGTTGATCACCAGCGCATCGGATGGGATGTGGGTCACTTCTTGCACATGAAAATCGAAACCATAGTGTTTTCCTTCTGCTTTGAACGTTTCTTGAACGAGCTTGCTATCAATGAATGCCTCGTTTTCAAATTGAGGTAATTCATCACAGTAGAGAAGGAAGGTAGCGTTGGCAATATCTTGTTGAGAAGGTTCTCCGAAATAGCGCAGTGAATTGTAAAGGAAATTCTCCGTTCCCAACGTATTAAGCATATCAACCTTGTCAGTATAAGAGCGAATAATATCGATATACACTTGCCTAATGTGCACATCCTCAAGTTTATCTACGTCAAGCCTGTACATCTTGGACTTGAATACATGCGGGTCGATGGTTAGTGGGCGATAGCGAAAATCTGGGTTTACAGTGAATCTAGACTTGAAGAATTTTTTCTTCTCTTGTTCAATGTTTAGTGGGTTCACGAAGCCAAGCACTTCGAAATTTTTAGCAAGGCGATAAAGCTCTTTGTCCAGTTTGATCAATTCTGGCTGTAATCCACCATGCAAAAGGGAGTTTTTACGCTTAACGTCAATATTGGATTTTGTATTGATGTAGTGTTGAGAGTTTTTAATGATTGCATTTTTCAGTCCTTTTGCTATTGACTGAATGATAAGCGGGTAGGGCTGTCCAGTCAACTCATCCATGAATACTTTCTTGACTTCGGTCGCCAAAACCAGCGTATTATTGAATTCTTCTTTGACGAACTTCAGCAGATAGCCACGGCCGTAGAATATGTGGTTGACGGAGACATCGTTAGTGAATTTCTTCACCTTAATATCGAGCAGCTGCTTTTTCCAAAAACTGATCTGAGAATTGTAGCGCTTGATGTCAATATTCTCGATGCCCAGATTGAAGAGGTAAGATACCTTATGGCGTTTGTAATTGTAGGAGTGAATGTCGTAGACCACAGCAGCTCCGTACATTTTCTCCAACTTCGAAACAAGCGCACTTACGACCTTATAAAAGTTTCTATGTTTTTCTAAGGATCTATTTTTTTCTTCTTCGGTAAGCTCACGTTTCCAAACTTTCTTTCCCCAAGCGACATCGTAGATGCAGTTATCTTCATCTCGATTCAGGTCGTATTCATAGCGAGAGTCGTTTCCAACCAGGGTAAGTGGCAGTGATTGAATGAATGTTTCTGTATGCGGGTCTTCTTCGTAATAACGCTCATCCTCACTGAGAAGGCAAATATCTTTTAGCTCACTCCTTAATCGCGATCCAGCATGGATAGCTGTGCAAATGTAGGGGGTATATTCTTGAACTTTAATGAAAAAGTCATCGTTATGGCTCGCCTCAAAACAAATCCCTTGTTCAATGTTGGCGATGATCTGCTCAAGGCTTAGACTTTGCATTTTTCACCGTCAGTTTATGGGCTAATTTTCTGCTGAGAGCAGCTTCTTTCGCAGCAACTATATCTTCCACGAAATCGATGATTTTCTCTTGCAAACGCGTTCTGTTGAGCTTGTTGATTCGTGTAATACCTCCTGGGCTCAAGACGTTCACTTCGATCAATTTCCCATTGATTACATCTAATCCAACGAAGTTGAGACCATCAGCCACCAAACGTGGTCCTATAAGGTCGCAAATCCTAAGCTCCTCTTTTGTCAGCACATGTTTTACAGCTGTTCCGCCAGCATGCACGTTAGAACGTGCTTCATCTGCGCCAGGGACACGCTTCATAGCTCCAATTGGTTTGCCATTCAACATCAGAATGCGAACATCTCCTTTATCAGCTCCTTCTACATACTCTTGAACGATGACATATTTCTGCTGACTTTGACCATTGATGTAAAAATCTAAAAGCGAACTGACGCTCGCAGCAGCCTTTTTTTCTAATAAAATCACGCCACTACCACCGTAACCGTCCAATGGCTTTAAAATCATCTTTTCAGCCTTTGAATCGAGTATGACGCGCTTTAGGTATTCCTTGTTTTTGGAAACGTGCGTTTCAGGAATCACTCCTGCTTTGCCATGAAACATGGCTGCAGTATATAGCTTGTTGTTTGCTTTTCGGATGCCATCCACATCATTGATGATCAAGACTTCATCTTTGATGGCATCTAAAAAGTTGAGCATGGTGCTGTCTACAGGTGGATTGGCACGCAAAAAAATCACGTCAAATCCAGACATTGGAAGAAGCTCCTCTTGAAATTTCACTTGCTTGTGAAATTTCTCGGCATCTTTTTGCGGACGATCTGTTTCTTGGATCATTTTTACAAAGCCAAACACATCGTTGTTGCGAATAGTAAGGTTGCTGGGAACCATGATTCCGACATTGTGCTTGCGGATGTATGCTTCGTGAATAATTCGCAGGGTACTGTCCATTTGAGCCTCAACGCGCTCCCAAGGATACATGATAAAACAAATGTTCATTTCTTCATTAATTCACAGCTATAGCCATGAAACGTATTGGTTTAAAAATCTGCGCAAGATTACGTCAAAAAGACAAAGAAGTTATGTTTTTGGTTTGAAATAAAGGTTGTCTATTTCATTAAAATTGAAACAGTTACGTTTTCAGTTTGAATGCGCGATAACTCAATCAGCTTTCCAGCAATGAATTGATCATCGATACTTATGAGGTCTGCTTGTGAATCTTCTCTAGGTTTGAAGTTGATGTAGTCGTTGAAGCGAATTCCACCAACGACATGTGGATTGAACGCCTGGCGAAATCGAAATCCACCTCCATCTGAATAGAAGGCATAGGCCAAGTAATCGATCGCAAAGGTTTCGGGATGGATCCAATAGATGAATTGATCCTGAAAATCTTCCCCTCCACCTTCCTCATTGAAGGTTACCTTGATTTTGTAGTAGTCAATACCATTGATCTTTTTGCGGCCAATGAGATGTTTTTTCACCGCCATGTCATTCAGGCCGTATGGAAGGCAAGCAAAATAAATTACCGAATTGACCGATGCTTTATAGCGCATGGCCATGCTGTCTGGAACAGAGACCATGCTGTCGTTGATAAAACGCTTGTAGCCGTAGTTGTACAACAAGTCGACCATCGTGCTGTCTTCTGACAAGAATGTAAACCTTGACATTTCATAAAGCCCACCTTGTCTCTTTACTCGGTAGGAGTGATCTCTGAAATCGAAGGTGATTTCAGAGTTTTGATACAATTCACCACCCGCATTCTCTATGCACAAGTCGATGATTTCTTGCGCGGTGTAAACCTTGCGCACACAAGAGTCCATCAGAAGCACCACAATGAGCAATAGAAAAGGTCGTATCATTCGTAATGAAATCAAAATACAAAGAAAGCCGATGGATTATGATAATCGATCGGCTCACTGAATTTGTTGACTTATTGGGATTTATGGAGTTAACACGGCCTTTCCCAACGCGATCAATTGATCGGAGTTTTGATAGCCGATGGCTTTATTGGCTACACTGCCATCACCATTGAGGAAAAGCAGTGTTGGATAGGCGCTCACACCATATTTGCTGGCTATTTTCGGCCCGTTGCCTTTTTCCATGTCAATGGCCAAATTGATGAAATTTTCATTGTAAAATGCGCCAACATTGGGATCGCTGAAAACGTTTTTCTTCAACATTTTGCAAGGTCCACACCAAGCGGCATATGCATCCAGAAAAATCACTTTGTGTTCTTTTTCAGCTTTGGCCAATGCTTCTTCGAAAGTTCCTTCGAAGAATGTGATGCCATCATCAATTGGCTCGATGGAAGGGGAAGCTTGAATATAAATTATGGCTATAGCCGCCAAGGCGATGCTTTTTAGTGCTTTCATGATTTTTGTCATTTGTATTATGGTCGACCATTCATCATAAACCTTACCAAAGATGAGAAACAAAAAAGAGGAATGAACCTTCATCCCTCTTTTTTCAAATAAATTTCAAATTCTAGAGTTTGATAATCTTTTCACTCATCGAATGGTCTGCATTCTTTACGGTAATAAAGTATGCTCCGCTTGATAGCGAGTTCAGATCTACAATGTGATTTGTTTCAGAAATGAATCCATTGAGTACAATTCTTCCTGTCCAATCAGCAATTTGATAATTACTATTTAAAAATTCTAGGCCTGCATTGATCGTTAAATAATCGTTGGTTGGATTCGGAAAAATAGAAATTGAAGTTTCATTCATTTCATTTACTCCAGTTAGCTTGAAGTCGACAGGCTGAACTACCAAGAGTGTTTCACCTTCAACTACAATAGATCCTGTTCGGTCTTGATTGGTATTGTTTGCTGTAACATCAATACTGATCGTACCGTTTCCATTTCCGTCAGAGTTGCACACCATCCAATTCGTACCTTCAACCACTGTCGCGTCCCATGCACACCCGTTTTCTACATTCACCAATGCGATATTGATCCAATTGGCTGCAGTATGATCAGGACAGTTGTAGGTAGCTTGAGAAAGACTGTAATCGCATGAAAAAGCAGGTTGGGTGATGGTTAAATTTTGGCCTTCAACGTTAATAGTTCCCGTTCTTGAATTGAAGGTGGTGTTTTCAGCTACAGTAATGGAAATATTCCCATTTCCTGTACCACTCGATGATGTTGACAGCCAAGAAGAACCTGATGTCACTTGAGCCAACCAGCTGCAGTTATTCGTTGTAGTAACTGATGCAACATTCGAGAAAGTGCCAGCTTGAGAACCAGTTAAATTGTAGGAGTTTGTACTTAAAGCGTAGTTGCATGAAGTAGGCGAGGTAACCAGACAGCGGATGTTATCCAAGCGAAAGATTGTTGAAGCAGAACCATCTGTTTCAAAATCAAATGAAAATCTAATTGTCTGTCCAAAATAGTTGGCGGGAACAGGAACAACATAAGTCGTCCAAGTTTGGCAGTTTGTTATTCCTGCATCCGCTTGAACATTACTGAGGTAGCCCAAGCTTTCAAGAAAAGAGCCTCCTGAACTTAAAATGTTCAGTTCAAATTGATCATAGATAATACTGGTCGTTGATTCGCTTGTATTCATTGAAGCTTCAAAGCGGATTTCTGCAGCAGTTGCGTTCGCTGGAATAGAGACTTGTTGATAGATCTGCTCAGACAAGTTGTTTATGCCAGAAACTTCATTCTGATCACCGGACCATATGTAGTTGCTGCCAGCGGGTGCTGTGCAATCTCCTGGTCCACCCCATAAATCTCCATTGGCGTTATTCGATAACCATCCGGAGAATATTGGATTTGATTCGAAAGAGCTGTTGGTAAACAGATTGGTTTGAGCTGATAAAATCGAATGCGTAAAAAGAAATGCTAAGAGTAAGCGTGTTCTCATATTAAATGTATGTGTTAGTTTGAGTGGTTACGAAAATTCGTATACCTAGTATTGGGTCTGAAGGAAAATAATTTTGAATTATTTTGTTTTTAGCTTTTCTTGAAGTGCAAAAAGCTCATCTCGGAATTGTGCAGCTTGCATGAAGTCAAGTTCTTTTGCGGCACGCTCCATGTTTTTCTTGGTTTCGAGAATGGCTTTTTCCAGTTGATCTTTGCTCATGTAGGCAATTACAGGATCAGCGGCAACTCCCATTTCCATTTGCATTTCTTCTGTTGACTTATACGATTTGCCTCTAACCGAAGCCTGGGATTGTATCATCATATCGAAGCCTTTGTTTAAAGCAGTAGGAGTGAGTCCGTGTTCTTCGTTGTAAGCCATTTGCTTTGCCCGTCTTCGGTTAGTTTCATCCATGGTGCTGCGCATACTATCCGTTATTTTATCGGCATAAAGTACCGCCATTCCATTGATGTGTCGAGCTGCACGCCCTATCGTTTGGGTCAATGATCGATTGCTCCTCAAAAAGCCTTCTTTGTCTGCATCCAAGATGGCCACAAGCGAGACTTCGGGTAAATCAAGTCCTTCTCTAAGAAGATTGATTCCTACAAGTACGTCTACGGCTCCCATTCGCAATTCTCTCAGGATTTCTACCCTTTCCATAGTGTCTACATCCGAGTGAATGTAACGTGTCTTGATATTGACTTCGATTAAGTATTTCGCAAGCTCCTCAGCCATGCGTTTCGTTAAGGTGGTTACCAAAACGCGCTCCTGTTTTTCAATGCGTTTTCTGATTTCCTCAAGCAAGTCGTCAATTTGATTTGCAGATGGTCGAACCTCTATGATTGGGTCTAAGAGTCCAGTTGGGCGGATAACTTGTTCAACAAATACACCTTCCGACTTCTCTAATTCATAGTTGGCAGGTGTTGCACTCACGTAAATCACTTGATTCGTGAGGTCTTCAAATTCTTCAAATTTGAGCGGACGGTTATCTTTTGCGGCGGGAAGTCGAAATCCGTATTCCACTAAATTCTCTTTACGGGCACGATCTCCGCCATACATGGCATTTATCTGTGAAATGGTAACATGACTTTCATCTACCATCATTAAATAATTATCAGGGAAATAATCCAATAAACAGAATGGTCTAGATCCTGGTAATCTTCCGTCAAAGTAGCGTGAATAATTTTCGATACCTGAGCAATAGCCTAATTCCCTCATCATCTCCAGGTCGTAGTTTACTCGATCTTCCAATCGCTTGGCTTCAATAGGCTGTCCACCTTGAATGAATTGTTCTAGACGCTCAACCAAGTCATCTTGGATTTGGGTCATCGAGCTTTTCATTCTTTCTTTGGTCGTTACGAAGATTGTTGCCGGAAAGATTCTTACTTCCTCGATTTCTTCGAGCACGGTATTGTTGAACGGGTCGATGATTTCTATGAGTTCGATTTCATCTCCAAAAAAGTGGAAGCGGTAAGCGAAGTCATCGCTTGCAATGAAAACGTCAACTGTATCGCCTTTCACCCGAAAATTGCCTCTGGCAAAATCGCCTGTCGTCCTTGAATAGAGCGATTGAACGAGTTTGTGTAGAAATTGATTCCTTCCTACAATGTCATTCACCTTGATTTCAATGATGTTTGCGTAGAAATCACTCGGGTTTCCCATGCCATAAATGCATGAAACTGAGGTCACCACGATAACATCTCTGCGTCCGCTTAGCAAGGCAGAAGTGGTGCTCAAACGAAGCTTCTCAATTTCCTCATTGATGCTCAAGTCTTTTTCAATGTAGGTATCGGATGAAGGCATGTAAGCCTCTGGCTGATAGTAGTCGTAGTAACTCACAAAATACTCAACCCTATTGTCAGGAAAGAATTGCTTGAACTCACCGTATAGCTGAGCAGCCAATGTCTTGTTGTGACTTAGAATCAGCGTTGGTCGCTGGGTCTGCTGAATGACATTGGCCATGGTAAAAGTTTTTCCAGAGCCGGTGACGCCAAGCAGGGTTTGGTGCTTTGTTCCGCTATTGATTCCTTCAACAAGTTGACGGATGGCTTCAGGTTGATCTCCCGTTGGCGAAAATTCTGATTTGAGGTTAAATCCCACGATGCGTTATTGTTTGGACAGCCTGCAAAGCTATCAACCTAAACATTCACTAACAATGTATGTTGTAAAAGCTCAAATTTGCATTATGTTTTTTAAACGCATCCTTTCTTATCTAAACCCCATGACAATGTTTCAAAAAGGGGAGAAGAACGTGAATTTGCGAATGATGCATGGCATCAATCGCATCTCCATTTTTATGTTCTTGTTTTGCTTAATCGTATTGTTAATACGATACTTCTCTCGCTAGACTTTGTCCAATGCCTGGGTGATGTCCGTGATCAGATCTTCATAATTTTCAACTCCCACTGACAAGCGAATAAGGCTGTCATTGATACCGTAAAGTGCTTTGTCTTCTGGTGTGAAATCTGAATGCGTCATGGTGGCAGGATGTTCTACCAAACTTTCTGTACTTCCCAAGCTTACCGCTAGATGCATCAATTCCAGTGCGTTTAGAAACCTAAAGGCCTCCTTCTCTCCACCTTTGATGTCAAAGGAAATCATTGCACCCGCAGAAGAATACTGCCGCTTATAAATGGCAAAATTTCTAGGATCGTCTTTCTCATCTACAAAACCTAAGTAATGCACCGTCTCTACTTTTGGGTGAGAGCGAAGGAATTCTGCGACTTTCTTCGCGTTGATGGCTTGTTCAGTCATCCTCACTTTTAAGGTTTCTAAACTACGCATCAAAAGCCATCCCGTCCATGGGCCAGCCATGTTGCCTAAGAATGTTCTTAAGGTTTTTACTCTTGTCATTACCTCCTTGTTACCCAAAACAGCACCTGCAATAACATCACTGTGGCCTCCGATATATTTTGTGGCAGAATAAACCACTAAATCAGCTCCATGACTGAGTGGGTGAGACCATAGCGGCCCCATGTATGTGTTATCGACTGTGAGGTAAACGTGTTTGTCTTTATGGCTATAATGATCTGCAATACGCCTGCAGGCTTCGATATCTACTAATGCATTGGTAGGGTTGGCTGGAGTTTCGATGTAGATCATTTTTAACTTATCACCGATACCTTTTTCTTCGATTAATTTCTTGATGTTTTCTTCGGTATCGAAGGCATGAAAGGCTAAAGAATTAATTCCAAATCGACTTAACACAGCCTTTACAAAATGGTAAGTTCCACCGTAGGTCGGGTTGCTATAAAGCACATAGTCTCCAGGATTGAGAAACTCCATCATCACAGTTGAAATGGCTGACATGCCACTCTCGAAAACCGCGCAATCTTCGGCTTTATCCCATAGGCAAAGCCGATTTTCTAAGATTTCAAGATCGGGATTGTTCAATCGGCTGTAGATCAAGCCCATCTCTTCAGTTGGTTCTTTTTCTCTCAGGCCGTATGCCACTTCAAAGAATGCTTTACCTTCTTCAGCGGTTTTAAATACAAATGTTGATGTTTGAAAGATGGGACACTTGATTGCTCCTTCAGATAGCTCAGGCTTATAGCCATATGACATCATCAAGCTTTCAGGCTTAAAATTTTTCTTGTCCATGTGTGATTTGTGTTTTAAGTCAAGTTCTTTGTGGCTGCTAAGCTATCATTATCCCGCGAAGAATCACGAGCATTACAGCTTTCAAAGGCTTAGAGTTTTTAACGAAGTGTTAGGAACATTGCCTGGTTGATTCATTTTCAATCGTCTAGTAGATTAGCCGCTAGAATATTCCTAAGATTGAAAGGCAAAATAACTATGGTTAAGTCTTCCATAAATTTTATTCTCTTTAATCTGCTGTGCTTTGGACTGAGTGCACAGGATTTTAGTATTCCTCGGGAGGAAGTAGCTTCCAAAACGTCTATAGATCCATCTTTTGGAAATGCTTTTATTGGGTCTTCTGCTGGCATTGCAATTCCAATGGGTGATTTAGGAAATAAGGATCATCGGAATTACTTTTCTGGATATGCGAATACTGGGTATGTGGTGAACGTGATTAATTTTCATCAGAAACTCAACAGAAATTTTGGACTTGGTGCCAGTTGGAGCCGTTCGCAGTTTAGCTCCGAATTTGGCATTTTAGCTGATTACTATGAGCGTCAAATACCTCAGATTGATTTTGTCGCAGGTGCCTCGAGCGACTGGATAGTTCATGCAGCTTTAGCCAATCTTGTAGTAAATATTCCGCATCAATTGATCGACTTTGATGTGAGGATAGGAGCCGGGTTGGGTCGCGTGGTTCGACCTGAAATTTTGATGGAAGGTTTTGAAAAAGCAACCGGATACTTTGTTTATTCATGGCAGCAAAGGGAGTTCGTTGTAAATGACTTGATGTGGGGTTTTGGCGTAAAAGCGCGCCTACATGCCACGAAGTCTATCGATTTGTTTTTTCAGTCTGACTACCAGAGAATGACAAGCACATTTGAAGTGGAAAACGTTTTTGCCGTAAGCTCTACTGAGATCGAGGAAGTAACCCAGAATTTTGAAGTTCTTTCGTTTTCTGCGGGTGTAGGTTTTGTAATTGACTAGGCTTTAGCGTAGTGCCAATCCAGTTCTTTCTTTAAATATTGACCGGTAAAACTATGAGCCATCTTAGATATTTCTTCTGGAGTTCCTTTTGCGATCAATTGCCCACCTTTTCTTCCACCTTCGGGGCCAATATCTATCACGTGATCGGCCACTTTAATCATGTCTAAGTTGTGCTCAATCACCAATACGGTGTTGCCCTGATCAACAAGTGCGTTGAGCACGTCCAATAGCATCCTTATATCCTCAAAATGCAGTCCTGTTGTAGGTTCGTCAAGAATGTAAAAAGTGTTTCCGGTGCTTTTTCTAGCCAGTTCTGTGGCCAACTTTACGCGCTGTGCCTCACCTCCTGATAGTGTAATAGAACTCTGGCCAAGTCGTATGTAACCAAGACCAACATCTTGCAAGGTTTTGATCTTCACAAAGATTGAAGGCATATGTTCGAAGAAATCAACGGCTTGGTTGACGGTCATGTCAAGCACATCACTGATGGATTTTCCTCTGTAACGCACTTCAAGCGTTTCTCGATTGTAGCGCTTTCCATCACAGGTTTCACACTCAACATATACATCGGGTAAGAAATTCATTTCGATGGTTTTTACACCACCGCCTTGGCAAGTTTCGCAACGACCGCCCTTCACGTTAAATGAAAATCGGCCTGGTTTATAACCCCTGATTTTAGATTCAGGAAGTTCTGTGAAGAGTTGGCGGATGTCTGTGAAGACATTGGTATAAGTAGCTGGATTAGATCGTGGCGTTCTTCCGATGGGCGATTGGTCAATTTCAATCACCTTATCGAGGTGTTTCAATCCGTAGATGGAATTGTATGGTAACGGCACTTTGGTGCTACCATTGAAATGGCCTGTAAGAATGGGGAAGAGTGTTCCGTTGATCAAGCTAGATTTTCCGCTGCCCGAAACACCCGTAACACAAATGAATTTACCTAGAGGAAAATCAACGTCAACATTTTGAAGATTATGTCCATTGGCGCCTTTCAATGAAAGCGTTTTTCCATTACCCTTTCTTCGTTTGGCAGGCAGAGCAATTTCTTCTTCTCCTGTCAAGAATTTGGAAGTCATTGATCCCGACTTCAGAATTTCGGCAGGTGTTCCCTTAGCTACAATTTCACCACCATGGATTCCAGCTCGTGGACCTATGTCAATGACATAATCAGACTCGAGCATCATGTCCTTGTCATGTTCCACAACCAACACACTGTTGCCATTATCTCGCAGTTCCTTTAGCGCAGAGATCAATCGGTTATTGTCTCGTTGATGAAGTCCAATGCTCGGTTCATCAAGGATATATAACACTCCAACCAATTGGGAACCAATTTGGGTAGCGAGCCTAATTCTTTGTGCTTCGCCACCACTGAGCGTTCTAGCAGATCTATTCAGCGTTAAGTATTCAATCCCAACATTAAGCAAGAAGGTAATCCTACTTCTGATTTCCTTTAAAACATCTTCAGCAATGAGGTTTTGTTTTTCGCTCAGGCGATCTTCTATTCCTTCGAACCAATCGTTCAATTCTTTCAGTTCCAAGGCTGCCAGTTCTGCGATGTTTTTGTCGACTATTTTGAAGTTTAACGATTCTTTTTTTAAGCGTGTGCCATGGCATTCTTGACATTCTACCTTATTCATAAAGGCTGAAGCCCACTTTTGATAGTTGGAGGATGAGCCGTCCTCAAATTGATCCATGAGGATATTGGCGACTCCGTCAAATTTTATTTGATATGACTTCGTAATTCCTAGGGCATCGCTCTTGATTTCTAGTTGCTCATTGGTCCCATATAGAATCACATCAATCACATCATCTGAAATGTCCTTTAGCGGAGTTGCTAGCTTGAAATCATATTTTTCACCAAGCAGCTCTATCTGCTGGAATACCCAGTTTTTCTTGTATTCTCCAAGCGGTGCCAGGCCACCTTTTTTAATGGAAAGTGAGGTGTCGGGAATGATCTTATCGACATCTATTTGCCGCACTTCACCCAGTCCATTGCATTTTGGACATGCACCGTATGGGCTGTTGAACGAGAAAATATTGGGTGCAGGTTCGTCATATGAAATACCACTCGTTGGGCACATCAATGAGCGACTGAGGTAGCGAATGGTTTTTTCGTCTGATTCGAGCAACATCAATTGTCCTTTGCCTTCTTTAAGTGCCGTAAGTATGGATTGTTTCAAACGGTTCAGGTTGCCATTGTCAAGGCTTATTCTGTCCACTACCAACTCAATATCGTGCACCTTGTAGCGGTCTACTTGCATGCGGTGCTTGATTTTCTCGATGCTTCCATCAACCCTTACCCGCAAGAATCCTTTTCGGGCCACTTGTTCGAACAATTCTCTATAGTGTCCCTTTCGTCCTTTGATGAGGGGAGACAACAAGGTGATTTCTTTTCCCAAGTAGGTCTCTGATATCAGATCAATGATTTGCTGGTCAGAATAGCGCACCATGCGTTCGCCTGTAACATAACTGAAGGCGTCTGATGCTCTGGCAAACAATAATCTCATAAAATCGTAGATCTCGGTAATTGTTCCAACGGTCGATCTTGGATTTTTATTGACGGTCTTTTGCTCGATGGAAATAACAGGGCTCAGTCCATTGATTTTATCAACATCTGGGCGCTCTAATCCACCAATGAATTGGCGTGCATAGGAGGAAAATGTTTCGATGTATCTGCGCTGTCCTTCCGCGTAAATGGTATCAAAAGCCAATGAAGATTTGCCGCTACCACTCAAGCCTGTGATAACGACCAATTGATTTCGTGGTATGTTGAGGTCAAGATCTTTCAGGTTGTGTTCGCGGGCACCTATGATCTCTATTTGCTCATCATTCACTTGTATTTCCTTCTCCGCTTTCATTTATGCCATCCTTACTTGAGCGCGCGAAATTAGCAACTTGCGCCTTGTCATGAACCAATACTGCAGAAAGAGGTTCAGTAGGAATTTTGATGGCATATGATTTACCAAAGGTGTTGGGTAAGTAACCGTCTCTTAACCAAGGGTTTAGGAATTTTAAGGTTTTATAATTGATCCCATTTTCAAAAGCGAAATCCGCCAGATTTTCTACCGAGGTGTTCACCTCAATTTCTTTGTACCGCAATGGACCGTACAAGTCTTCATCACGGTAAATAAAACCATAGTCTTTCGGATTGGTTAATATCAATTTTGCCGCTAGGATGCGAAAGACGTATCGCGAAGTTTCCTCGTTTAGCACCAGGTCGTAATAATTGGTGGCCTTTTGGCGTTTGAGTTGATTGGAAAGGCCCGCCATTCCCATGTTGTATGAAGCAGCAGCAAGTGTCCATGAACCAAAACGCTCTTTGGCTTCTTTTAGGTATGCGCAGGCGGCACGCGTTGATTTTTCCAAATGATAACGCTCATCAATTGTGGCACTCACCTCGAGTCCGCGTTCTTTTGCTGCGTCTTTCATGAGTTGCCAAAAGCCTGTCGCACCTGCGGGTGAAACCACGTTGGTAAGTCCACTTTCCATAAGCGCTAAAAATTTAAAATCTTCAGGAACATTTTCTTCTTTGAGGATTTTCTCAATGACTGGAAAATAGCGATTGCTTCGCTTGAGTAAAAGCAACGTTTGGGATTGCCAGTAGGTATTCACAAGCAATTCACGATCCATCTTCTCTTTGACGTCAATGAGGTTGAGAGGTACCATTTCACCAGCGAAGTCAATCTTTTCCGGCAGGCTTAAAGCGAAGATTTTATAGTTGTTGTGAAAATTGGATTCGAACTGCTCCTTTTCTTTTCCTTCGAAAGTGGATGCGGTGAACACTTTGATCGTGATAAATGAAATTGCAATGATCATTGCAGATAGGAAGAATTGCTTGATGGATAATTGCATGGGGTTACTTCGAAAATTTTGATTCAAAAATGGATCTTGATTTTTGCCAAACGGTGGTACTGTAAAGAAATCCGATAATAAAGAAGGAGTACACAAGCAGGACGGTGTAACAGAGGTATTTGGTTTCGTTTTCCACGTAATACAAACACGTAATCAAAGCGAGTGAAACTGCTGAAATCAATGTCATTACCATGGCCACTTGTCTGTCACTCAGCCCAGCGTAAGAGAGGTGGTGGGTAGTATGGTCTTTTCCGCCCACAAAAGGCGACTGTCCGCGTTTTATTCTGTTGATGGTAACAGTCATTGAGTCTGCTATTGGGATAACGAAAGCGGTCATCACAATCGCCAGTTTCGAATACCAAGTGTGCTGAACATCGATTAGGTCGTTATTCCAGAAAAAGATGATTCCAATGGAAGCTAGCAAAGCGCCAATCATCTGACTGCCTGTATCGCCCATGAATATTTTAGAGGGATTCCAATTGAATACAAGAAACCCTGCGAGCGCAGAAACCGTTCCGCCACACACGAAGGTGTAAAAGAAATTACTACTCATAATGAGTCCACTGCCAATGGCAGCTGCAAGCAATATAAAAATACTTACGATGGTGGTGATTCCATCCATATTGTCTAGCATGTTGATGCTGTTCATGACTGTTACGGTCCAAAAGATAGTGAGAAAGGAATCCAGGAATGTGTTTTCATAAAAATCGATTCGAACATCGAAAAGCAGAAGGACGATACCGCAGGTAATCTGGGCACTTAGTTTAAGCCAAGGCACCGTGTTGAAAGCATCGTCTGTCAGTTCGGTAAAGAAACCAATGGTCACAACGATCAACACGCCCAAATGCGTCAGCTCTTCCTTTGCCATAAATTCAGGGTTGTTTAAGAAGAGGTAAACCACGTAACTAACCAAAAAAATAATGTAAAATGAAATGTCTCCAATGGCAAGTTTATATGATGCACTCCACCTGATTTCTTCTGATGGAGCCAAGTTTTTTGTTTCCAATGTTTTTGTCCATTTGAGAAAAAGAAAATTGAAAAGTGCACTGAGGCAGGCGAATAGCCCAAATACAAGAAATAGCGCTCCGAATGACATTCTAATAGATGTAATTGAACATCTAAAGTAATAAGGCCAACAATGAATTATTGAATGATGGCAGAGAGTTTTGAACAGCCAAATCTAAAAAGGCGAATCAAAATCATTTAAGGTGGGCAACACGATGTCTTTGGCTGAAATTATGGGATTGCTTGTCGGCCAATTGATGTTGATGGTAGGGTCATTCCAGATTACGCCCATTTCTGATGCCTTATTGTAATAATTGGAGCATTTGTATTGGACAATCGTATGGTCTTGCAGGCAACAAAAGCCGTGTGCAAAGCCTTCAGGAATGTACAGCATCGTTTTGTTTTCTTCGTTCAGTTCAAGACCAAAATACCGACCATAAGTAGGTGAGTCTTTCCTGAGGTCCACTGCCACATCCCAAATGGAGCCATTTACTACACGCAATAACTTCGCTTGTCCGTGTGGAGGTGCTTGCATATGCAGGCCGCGCAACACATTTTTATCGCTTTTCGATTCATTGTCCTGAACAAACCGAGTGAAGATTCCACGCTCTTCTAACCACGACATCCTGAATTTCTCGAAGAAATAGCCACGCTTATCTTTAAAAATGGTTGGCGTCATTACCAAAAGGCCTTCTATCGGGGTTTCATTGATTGTCATCGGTGGGTTTTGACCGCAAATTTCGAAGAAATTTCAATTTAGGCTCCTTTTCTTCGTTATCATCAGCATAATATCCTTTTCCTGAGGTGTATCCATAACCATATCCATAACCGTAACCATAGCCGTAACCATATTTTGCACCGTAGCCTCTGCCGTAGGATCCATAGCGCGCCCGGTTCAGGTCTACGCTGTTGAGCACTGCCGATAGGTTGGTGATTTTGTTTTCAATGAAAATACGATTGATGTTGTCAACGAATGATTTTTTAGAATACTCGCTTCTGAAAACATAAATTGGGTAATCGGCCAATTTAAGACTGGCAATACCATCTTTTACAAGTCCAACAGGAGGATTATCTATGATGATGATGTCATAGATCTTTTTTAGTTCTTCTAGGCCATTGGTTAAATTGCCGCTGATGATTAATTCACTCGGGTTTGGAGGAATGGGGCCGGCAGTAATGAAATGCAATCCATCGAGCTCACTTTTCCGAATGATGTCTTTCAGCTGGTCTCTATTGCTTAAGTAGGTGCTCATTCCATATTCATTCGTGCTGTTGAATCCTTTGTGGATTCTGGGCTTGCGCATATCGAGGTCGAGAATGATGACTTTTTTGTTCGAGAAGGCTAATATTCCACCCAAATTGATGGCATCGAAGGTTTTTCCTTCTCCACTAATGGTGCTTGTGACTGCAATAACCTTTTTTTCGTTGTCGCTCTGGAAAAAATCGAGGTTTGTACGCAGCGTTCTGAACGCTTCTGCCATTACCGATTTTGGATTCTTATCAATGATCAATTGGGCGAGGGGGATATTCTTACTGTATTTTGGCACTACACCAAGCAAACTGATGCGCGGGTTCATCAATCGACTCAAATCATGCACTCCGGCAATGTCGTTATTGAGCAAATAGCGAATAGCAATCAGCAGTATTGAAATGATAACTCCAATCGTTATGAAAGAGCCATAAATAATTGGCTTTACTGGACTTATAGGAACCCTTGACGTGCTTGCCTTTCTCAGCACCCGGTTTTCAGATACGAAACCTGCTTCTGAAATGGCGTACTCCGTTTTCTTCTACAAAAGCATGGTGTAGTACTTTTCGTTGGAGTTGTATACACGCTCTATTCTCGCGAACTCTATTTCTTTTGATGGGAGATCCACAAAGTTTTGTTCGATGTCTTTCATCGCATTGTTGATAGTGCGTAAACCTCTTTTGAATCTACTTTCCAAAGCTTCCAAACTCCTTAATATCAATGTTTTTTGAGATTCAATTTGCTTGTCGAAAATGATTATTGAGGGTTCTCCGTGGTGGCACTTGTCAATTGGTTGTTTCTCCTCACAACCATGTTTTGAAGTTCAATAATTTGCTATTCAACTTTTAATTCGAACTCTTTTCCTGCAAGAACAGGCATGAGTTGGTTAATATCTACTCCTGTATTTTCTTGATCGATGTTTTTCTTGAGTTCTTGCAACAAGTTCAGTTGTAATTGAAGAATAGATTTTTCTTTTTCCAGGTCATTGAGTCGAGCGATGTCTTCTCTGTCTGCCAGTCGGTTCTCTTTTTTGAAATCTCTGATGGAAGTTTCTGAATCTTTCAGGCGGGTGTAAACATCTCCAAGTTGATCGTTGATGAACGTCAATATTTTTTTGCGCTCTCCACTTTTCGCTCGGCATCGTAAATCATGAACTCCTCAGCTATGGCATTGGCAATTTCAGTTGCTTTTGCGGGATTCATATCAGACACAGTAATTCTAATGGTCTTCGCAGAGGAGTTCAACAAGTCGATTCTGTAGTTTGGCGAGAGCGAGACTAGATTCTTGTATGCAGAATTTAGTACGAAGAAGTATTTGTTTTCATTGTATTCTGAAGATGAGAGAAAGCTGTTTAAAAAACGGTCTTTTACGCTAAATGTGAAATGATCGAGCACCACCGTATCTCCCACAGTAAAAGGAACATTCTGGGCAGTGTTTTTATAAGTTATATGATAGCGAGCCGTGTTTGATTTCGTCAAAAGAGATGTAGATTTTGTTGTCGAATAACAATGGATCTACGGAAGTGTATTCGATTTCATCGGGGCTGCTTCTGAAAAGTTCGTTGGTCAAAATTTGTCCTTCTGTAAAATAGCTTATCTCAAGATCAAGCGATTCAACCACACGCTTGAAAAATTCTTCAGATCGCAGCAATTCAATGTCTTTGGATATATCTTCCGATTGATAAATATCTTCTACATTGAGCAAGCGGTTTGCCTGTTTATCGCTTATAGTTTGAATGACAGATGAAGATTCATAAACAGGAGCAGTGTAGTGAATATAAGTGTATGCTGTAGCTCCTGAAACGCTCAATATCAGAAGCACCCAAATCCATGAGCGTTTTATGATGCTTACAAGCAGCCCAAGGTCAAACTCGATGCCGGTATTTAGACCGAAGCCAACCTCGTTCGTATTGGTGTTTATTTCACTCATAGGCTATGCTGATGCTCTGAATTGAACAATCAAGAAATAGGTCAGGATCAATGAGGATACCACACCCAACACTTGAGCCGTACTAGACAAGATCTGCTTTCCTGCAAAGTAGGATGGCTGTACATAGATGATGTCATTGGCCCTTACATAGTAAAGGTTTGCTTCTTTGAGCCCTTCTGCTGTGGACAGGTCGAGCTCATATATTTCAGGGTCCTTCAAGTTTCCACGAATCAATTTCACCCTGTGGGCTTTACCACCGTTCGAAATGCCTCCGGCAAGAGCCAGCGCTTCTATAATGGAAGTATATTCGTTTTCTAAACCAATAACTCTGGCATCACCTCCAGTCCCTGGAAAAACGATCATTCTTCGATTGTTTACTTGAAGCATGACGTAAGGATCATTGTAGTAATTGCTGTATTTCTCCTCCAGGAATAATTCTGCTTCTTTTAAGTTTAATCCGGCTATATCAACCCTTCCAATGATCGGTAGATTAATTTGTCCGTTTACTTCAATAAGGTAGATGAAGTTGTTTTGGTTGTTGTTGGCGTTGATGCGCGTTCCTTCATCAAGTGATGTAAGGTCAATGATCTTAAAACCCTGATTTGAGAACAAGCGAAAATTTATTATGTCTCCCGGCTGTAGGATATAGTTCCTTTTGAGTGTATCGGATCCTTGAGCGTAGTCATAATTGCGTTTCGTGCGCAGCATTACTGAAGGATCAAAGATTCTACAGCTGGAAATAACGGCTGTAAGAATAAATAGGACTAGTAAAGGTTTAATTCTCATTTTAAAAGCACTTTGAATTGCAAAGTAAATAATTTTCTAATTATCGTGATCAATATTCTTTTCTTCCATTAGTTTGATATAAAGCGATTGCATATCGCTAACCAGTCTTTTGTAACTGAACTGTTCAGTTACATGTGCCTGGCCAATTTTACCCATTGCAGAACGTTTCAAGGCATCGTTTGAGAGCTTGATGAGGTGTTGGTTGAATATCTCCTGATCACCGGTTCCGCATAGCAGCGCAGATCCGTCTTCTACCACAATGTCTTCGATTCCGCCAACTCGAGTGGAGACTACTGGTTTTGCCGCGCTTTGAGCTTCGATTAAACTGACCGGAGTGCCCTCATTTAAAGAGGTTAACGTTACAATGTCCAATCCAGCCATTACCTCATCAATTTCTTTGATCCACGAAGTGAAGCATACCGGTGAAGCTTCATCGGGAGCGTCCATCCAACGAAAATTGATTTTCGAGTTTGTGCAATAATGCAACAACTCTTGCCTGGATTCTCCATCTCCAACGATGAAAAAGCGTGCATTTGAATTTTGAGCGTGAACAGATTCTACGGCATTCAAGAACATCTTGTGGTTTTTTATGGGCACAAGTCTGCCCACTATGCCAATGGCAACATCACTATCCTTCAATTGGTAGCGATCTCTGAAGATTTTACGTTTCGTGCTTTGATTTTCTTGGAACCGGCTTAGGTCGAAACCCAGATGGATGATCTCAACTTTTTTTGGTTCAGCGATCTTATGAATTAAAGAAAGTTCGTCAGCTTGTATTTGGCTGATTGCTATGATGCGGGTGCTTCTTTTGGCGAGGTATCGCTCGATCAGTTTATAGATAGTTGTTGAGGCTTTTCCAAAATAGGAATGAAATACATGACCGTGAAAAGTATGAAGGACAACCGGAACATTATTGTGAATAGCAGCCAATCGGCCTAGCGTTCCTGATTTTGCGGCATGGGTATGTACAATGTGTGGGCGAAATTCTTGAATCACCCTCGAGATTTCTTGAAAAGACCTGTAGTCGCTTTTTGGAGAGATCGCTCTTTTCATTTCTGAAATAACCATGGGTTTTACACCAAGGTCTTCTAGAATAAATTCTGATGAGGCCTCTGATTCATCTTTGGTTCCCCCAAGCAGCATGGTTTCAAACCTTTCGTCCATGTACTTTGTCAAATAAGCCACGTTGAATGTGGGGCCTCCTAAATTGAATCGCTTAATGATTCTCAATACCCTTATTTTCTCTTTACCTGTACTCACATCATGTATTGTTTATACCATGATTGAAAAACGACAAATGCCCACGCACTTGCCGGAGCATCTCCCGGAGCTCGGGAATAGAGTTTTTCGTTCAAATCATCGATGGCGTCCTGGTTGAATAAATCCTGTTCTTTAATGAAAGGTTTGTCGCTCGCAAAGTCTAAAAACGTTGATTTCATTGGACCTTGAAACCATTCAAGCAATGGCACTTCAAAGCCTTTTTTCTTTCTATCGAAGACCTCATGCGGTAATTGATCTCTGTATGAATCTTGAAGGATTTTCTTCTTGGTTGAGTGGTTTACTTTAAACATGACGGGCAGTTTGAACGCGTGCTTAACCAAGTGAGGGTCGAGGAAGGGTGTTCGCACTTCAAGGGCGTGAGCCATCGACATGCTGTCTACTTTATATAGCATATCATTAGGCAGCACTAAGTGCATATCACTGAGTAACACTTCGTTGAGCGTCCCGTTTTTGCGAATGTGCTTCAACAATTGGTCCTTCTTTTTTTTGTAAACGTGCCCCTCATCAGAAAGGCGTTGGTTTCGTTCGAGCATTTGTTCCTTCAAGAAATAATTCGCTTGCTCTTCGGTTAAAATTCCAGCCCAGCGCCAATAGCGGTCTTTCGCATTAAGATTATAACCGTCTGAAAATTTTTGCAGTTGTCTTGCCACATTGCCAAGGGCACCACTTCGCGAGGCAGGAAGCTTGTTCCAAATGGGGTTTAACTTCCCGATCACGTGCTCTTTGAACTGGGGATAGCGAAGCATAAATTCTGCACCGTGTTTATTGTACCCACCAAAGAGTTCATCACCTCCATCGCCACTCAAAGCTACTTTCACATGCTGCTTGGTGTGTTTTGAAAGCATGTAAACGTTGAGTGCAGAAGAATCAGCAAACGGTTCGTCTAAGTGATTCAGAACATAATCGGCCGTTTCTAGTAAGTCAGAGGCTTTTACATCAAAAATGTGATGTTTGATACCCAAGTATTTGGCAACTTGAGCTGCATATTTTGATTCATCATAATAGGGTTGGTCGGAAAAACCAATGCTGAATGCTTCAATATCTTCTTTTTCTTCTTTAGCGATGGAAGTGATGATGCTCGAGTCAATACCACCACTCAGAAAAGTACCAACTGGAACGTCTGCAACCAAGCGTCTGCGCACGGATTCGCGCAGAAATCGCTTCAACACTTTCTGTGACTGCTGATAGTCGTGTGCATTGAGGTCTTTTTCATCTGTTGGGTCGTATGGTATGCTATACCATTGGCTTTTTGTAAAGTTCAGCTCATCGTCTTCCCAATCAATTTTCAGACAATGCCCTGGTTCTAGCTTATAATGGTTCATTAAAATCGTTGAAGGAGCAGGTATGTAGTTGAACTTGAAAAAAGTAAACAAGGAAACTTTGTCAATCTCTTTTTTAAAGCCAAGTTTCATGAGTGCCTTTAGTTCCGAAGCAAAACCGAAAGCTTTGTTGCTCTGGAAGTATACCAGGGGTTTGATTCCAAACCTGTCTCGAGCGATGAAAAGTGATTGTTCTTTTTTGTCATGAATTCCAAAAGCAAAAAAGCCATTGAGTTTAGGCAGGCATTTTTCAACAAAGTGCATGTATAGCACCAAAAGAACTTCTGTGTCGCTCTCTGTTTTAAAAGTGTATCCAAGTTGTTCGCACTCGTTTCTTAGTTCTTTGTAGTTGTAGATTTCACCATTAAAAATCAAGGTGTACCTTCCGCTGATATCTACCATAGGCTGGTGCGAACGAGGATCGAGATCAATGATAGATAGCCTTGTGTGACCTAGAGAAATTGGAGGTTTTATTATGGCTTTTTGATGGTCTGGACCACGATGATGCAGGATGCTAAGCGCAGGTTCAAATTCTTTGAATGCATTTGCGTCTCGGTCAAGATCTATGAGGCCTAAAATCCCGCACATGTGTGCAAAATAGCAGATTTAAAACCAGTCTTCGCTCTTTTGATTGGGGAACTTATCAAGAGATTTTAAGTCGTCAATTGTGTCGATATCATTCAAAGTTTTGAGCAGGTAATACTTGGCATTCATTTTTTTCAAATCGAGAATGGTATCCATTAATAAATCTTCGGTACTCCAATTTTTCCCTTCGAAAAGGGTAGGTAAAAACTTTGTCATACCGATCAAATAATACCCACCATCTTTGGTTGGACCAAGCACCACATCATTGTTTTCTAAAACGGCAAATGCTTCTTTGATCATATAGGTTTCAAGCTCTAAACAATCGCTGCCAATGATGATTACCTGCTGCTTTCCTTGAGCAAAGGCATCGGCAAAGGCATTTTGCATTCTTTCTCCCAAGTCTTCGCCTTGCTGTAGCGCTTTGCTAAAAAGCATGTTGTCCCACAAATCGTTATTGTCGACATGTTCGGAATAATACACTGCCTTGTCCGCGTTCAAACCTTTGGTAATCTCTTTGGTGTAGAGCAGCAGCTTATGATAAATACCCAAGGCTTGCTCTTCGCCAATTGACTTGGCCAAACGCGTTTTTACCTTGCCGAGTTCAAGGTTTTTTACAAAAATGATGAGGCGATCGTTTTCCATCACAGAACAAATTTAAACCAATGTTCCTTGACATGACGATCCAGCACCTGCAGTGCAACCAAAACAGTGTTGGTTAATTGCTATCTCTCTGTTTTTTAGTTCATTGAGATTGAACCTAGAAATGTGTTGAGGGTCTTTACACTGTAAACCAATGTTCAGCATTTGGTTGAAATCACAGTCAAAGAGCTTGCCCTGCCAGTCGATCGAAATCGTGTTTTTGCACATAATTCCAGCTAAAGCCGCTGGGTTGAATGCATCGATAAGCTTGTGCATGTAGTCTTCGTAGTTTTCTGTATCAATCAAGTATTCTAAAAATCTACTGATGGGCAGGTTCGTGATGCAAAAGAGCTGATTGAAATACAGGTCAAAGTCTTCCTTCAATACTTTTTTAAATTCTTTTTCTAAGGATGACTGTGGCGCTGGAAGAAAAGCTCCGGTTGGGTTGTAAACCAAGTCAATGATGAGTCCGGTTTCTAATCGACCATAACCTACAGCATTGAGCTTTCTCAGTGCAGATATGGATTTTTCAAACACGCCTTTTCCGCGCTGACTATCAGTTCTGTCGGCATTGTAAAAGGGGAGAGAAGAGATCAAGCGAATTTTGTGTTTTGCGAAGAACTCAGGCAGTTGCCGATAGGTGTTATTTGACTCGATAATGGTGAGATTTGATCGTACAATGATTTCTTCTACATGTGGCCGCACGGATTCTATGAACCATTTGAAATGCGGATTCATTTCGGGCGCTCCTCCAGTAAGGTCAAGTGTTTTAATTTCATTTGATTTCAGCACCTCAATGCAGTGAAGCATGGTTTCCTTGGACATGATTTCTCTGCGGTCTGGGCCAGCATCTACATGGCAATGTTTACAGGTTTGGTTGCACATGTAACCCAGGTTCACTTGGAGGATTTCAAGCGTATTTGGTTTTAAAGGGAATTGATCATGTTCAATCAACATTTTCTTGAATGTAGGCGCTTCATCCTTGGAAAACATCCTGGAGGATAAAAATTCAACTTGTGCTGATGCGTTTGCCAGTTCGCTGGCTCTGGCATGGAGTGATTTGATGAGTGACATTACATTTCTTGTTTATTCACCTTATTCATCATTTGCACGCCATGAACCAATGCGGCTCCACCCCGAATGGCACTGGCCACATGAACGGCCTCCATCATTTGCTCTTTGCTTACGCCAAACTTCAAGTTTTCTTCTGTGTAGGCATCGATGCAATAAGGGCATTGCACAGCATGCGAAACGGCCAAAGCTATCAGTGCTTTTTCCCTCGCGCTTAAGGCTCCTTCTTCGAAAACTGAACCATACCATTCAAAGAATTTATCGGCCAGATCTTTATCATAGTCGGCTATTTTTCCAAATTTTCTCAGGTCATTCGACTCGTAATATGCTCCCATGTTTGTTGTTCAATTTGCAGGTTATGCTTGTACATACAAGCATACGAAAAGACCAATTCATTTCTTGTAATTATGTGACCTAAGTAACAATTTGCACAAAGCAGAAAGTTGATTTGTCGCACATTTGCGGCATGAACGTATTAAAAAGACAATGGCAAAAATTTAAGGCGAAATCGCTTTGGGGAAAATTCACAGACCTCTTGTTTTTGGTGTTCGTTGTCATGATGTTGACTACAGATGGGCGTATATTTTTTCAGCGATTAATTCTAAAAACTGGCGTTTTTGGTGATTTCAATTCAAATGAGTCGCTGGCGCTATCGGATGAAGCAATGCTATGGCGTTTTGAAGATGCTGAAGGTCAACCTGTAAACCTTTCTGATTTCAAAGGCCAAACCGTCTTTTTGAATTATTGGGCTACGTGGTGCCCTCCGTGCAATGCCGAAATGCCAAGCATCATCGACCTGATGAACAAGACTGAGGGTAAGGTGGTGTTCTTATTCTTGACCCATGAACAAAAAGACAAGGTTGAGCGGCACCTGGCGCGCACGGGATGGGATTTACCCGTGTATTATTACCATGTTGCTCCACCCAATGAAATTGCTTCGCCTTCCTTGCCAACAACATTCGTCATTGATCCTCAAGGAACGATCATTTATCAATCAAAGGGCATGCGCGATTGGAGTGACGATCAAGCGCTGGAGTTGCTTGGTGTTGTGAGAATCTAATACGGCTAAGGTGTTCGGCTCTTGCTTCGCTTTCTTGTTATAAGATTGTTGATCTAGAATCAAGGAATTCATCTTGTGCTTCGCTGTCAATACTATATTCGTTTTATGAGAGTTTTCCAATTGGTCGCACTTATTATGCTTGGTTTTACTGCGTTTTCTCAAGGAGAAGTGGATTGTAAGAAGAGCTTTGATTTCATTTATTCCAAATGGGATAATGTGCAGAATATGCAATATCACTCTAAAAAATTCGAAAGGCATCTGGACCAAGATAATCACGCGGAATTCGATTTTACCGTGCAAAGGAAACCGTTCAAGGTGGCTGGAAGAATGGCTGAAAAAGGGCATTACATTCTATACGATCCAGAGGTTTCAGCGAAAGAAGCAATGTATATTTCCAATGGTTTTCCGTTTACCAACCTGACCCTTGATATTCAAGGCAAGTTATTTAGAGGAATGAACCATTACACGATTTCTGATGCAGGATGTGAGTTTATTTTGGGAATCATTCGTAAAGAGTACGAGCGAATACCCGAAAATTTTAAATGCTCCAAGGTAGTGCGCAATGGAAATGAGGAAATCTTGATTCGAGCTGAAACTGATCAATTCGGTTGGAAGGACTATAAAGCAAGTGCAGGGGAGACGGTTTTATCAATTGCCAATAAATTGAGTGTTTCTGCTTATTTGATCATCGAAAAGAACGATGATATACATGCATATACGGATGAGTGCTCAGGAAAAACCATCAAGGTGCC
>Ga0181607_10000590_pt1 | contig 31538 bp, 16 predicted proteins | sample 041ome_9_FD_132420 | JGI IMG/M metagenome (GOLD analysis project Ga0181607, IMG submission 132420) | Coastal salt marsh microbial communities from the Groves Creek Marsh, Skidaway Island, Georgia - 041413US metaG (megahit assembly) | ecosystem: Environmental > Aquatic > Marine > Intertidal zone...
ACACAAATCCCACAGCACAAAAAAGTTTGACGCAAATCTCACACTCGCGACGTGAAACAAACACAGCAGAAGTGCGCGCGCTCGCGTGTTGGGTTTATCATCATAATCATCGGAGAAGAGGAAATACTCATAGCGCGCATCAAAGCCGAGAGCTCGCGATACTATCATGTCTGCTTCTGTCCCTAGTGTTCCAGCGTGAAAAAGAAAGAGAGAAGAGGAAATCGTCCGTAGGAAAATAATGCGCTGCCGACAATTTTCACGCGCGACGCGTCGATGCGCGCTCCTTCTCTTCCTTCTCGCATTTTTTATCGTGACCGAGGAAATTATCTTCGTTCAACGCGTCCTCGCGAAAGAGGCAACCGAAACTGTTTCTTCTACCGATGATATCGCGCTGAAAGCTGGAGAAACTGGTAGTACTCCAGAAGTCGGGACAGGGGCGCCTCCCGTCGGGGTGGCACCTGCTTTAAGAGCTGCGGCGAGGCAAGAATCAAACAAAGAAAAGGAAAAGGAATACGCCGAACGACGCTCAAAGGTGTACGCGCGCGTGGAATTCTCTTCGTTCGTTTTGCAAAAGTCACCTTTAGAAGATGAATTCTGCATTTACGATGTCCAGAAGGAAGGCACACAAGAGGATGAAGAAGGCGAAAAGATTGGTCCCGTGCCGCTGTTGAAGAAGAGGGAGAAGACAGAGCGTGAAGTCTTGCCTTCATTGAAAGCGTACAAAACTTCCGTACAAGAGCAGCTTCAGCAAAAGCGAGCGTTAGAGAAGAAGGCTAAAAAAGCGACGAAAAGTGGCGAGAATAGTAGCAGCAGCAGTAGCACCACCACCACCACCACCACCACGGCAGGCGAACAACCAGTGGTGGTGGTTGAGAACACGAGTGAAAAAGACGGCACCAGCGAAAATACGTCTGCATCTGGAGAGGAAAGAGAAGACTCCACTAAACTCAGCACTTCTGTTTCGGACGATGCCACTCTCTCAGCGGAAATTCCCGCATCATCATCGTCCACCACGGTATCTTCGGCGAAGAAAGCTTCGGATGGAGATGACATGGCTGCGAACGAAAAATCGCACGCGGAGAAGAAGACTGATGAAAAAGTGCAAATTGAGAACAAAAAGAAGACGGCGTCGAGTGAAAGTCTTTCCGAGAGTAATCGAGACAAAGAAACGGCGACAAACAGTTGGGGAAAGTATGGAGTCGATGTAGGCATCAAAAAAGCGACTGATGAGACTGAGCTCACAAGAAGCGCATCAGAAAAATCCGAGGAATCTCAAACATCCTCATCGGATGTGAACGCGGCTTCTTCAGAGAACGGTAGAAATGGAGAAAAAGATATTGATAAGAGGAGCGGTGATGACGAGCACAAAAAAGTTGCAGATGCAAACGAGAACAAAGATACCGATAGACAAGAGCGCAATGTGAATGATGCGAAAGAAGACGGAACAGTAGATGATGAGGACGATGAGGACGACGACGATTACGATGATGATATTGCCAACAGAATTATACTTCCTCAATCAGTCACAAAAGAAGACCGAGAAAAGTATAATTTAGCTTCGATCCGAAACGGGGCGAAAGTAATCTCGAGTAACGAGGAGTCGAAGCATGCGTCTGCGATGCTTTCAGAAGACATGGATTCTTACTACATATCCCCATGCAACGCAGAAAGTAAATGGGTTACCGTCGAACTCTCCGAAGAAGCAACTTTGACTCAAGTTATCGTAGCCGACTACGAGTTTCACTCTTCCGGAATGCACGAATTTGAAATTTGGGGGACAGATGGTCATCACAGCGACAAAGACGGATGGAAAAAGCTAGCAACGTGTGAAGCCTCGCGATCGAGGGAACCGCAAAAGTTTTCAATTCCTGCGAATGAATGGGTGCGATACGTACAGCTTCGCTTTTTGACGCATTTTGGATCTCACCACTTTTGCACGGTTTCTCTTTTTCGCGTTCACGGTAAGGACGCGAAAGAAACGCTCCGAGAAGAAATGGAGAGATTGCAAGAAGAGGTCGAGGAAGTAGAGCAATTGTTCCGTGAAACGGACGAGACTGAAGCTGAGGAAGCAGAAGCAGCGGTATCTTCCGAGGAAGGAGAGAATAACAACAACGACGCGTTGGACGATTCATTCTCGTCTGATGCCGCTCCCGCCGATGCTGCGGATGAAATTATTCGCGACGAGAAATTCGACGACGACGATGACGCCGACGACGATGACGTCGAGAACAACGAGAATGCAACTGCGTCATTGCGCGAAGGTAATGAAGATTTGAAAATGGAAAAGAATCCTAAAAGTAGCAGTAGTAAAAGTAGCTCACAAGGCGAGTCAGTCGACGCTGCCAAATATGAGAAGAACAAAAAAGGGAAGGAGGAGGAAGGAAACGCGTCGAGAAAAGACACATCGCCTCCGAATGATGGGCGGGCAACGGGCGCTGCTAAGTCACCGCACGACGCCAGAGAGAGCAGTGGCACATCAACCTCTTCTTCTTCTCGCGCTGCGGATACTGCTGCTTCCTCGAATGCGACGTCTACAAAGGAAGTACCGGAGGCCGCCGCACAGACAAGTGAAGAAGAAAATTCCAACGCCTCATCCACTGTCCATATGAAATCATCGTCATCTCTGAGTAATCAAACAAAGTCGAGCGATGGTGGCTCTTCACCAACTGAAGGTACGACGACTTCGGCGGCGGCGGCGGCAGCAGCAGCAGCGGCAGCAGCCGCTTCGCAACCCGGCGGAGGAGGCAAAGGTTCGGAAAATGTCTTCCGTAAACTCGCGCAGAAGGTGAAAGATTTAGAGTTGAACCAATCTGTGCTTGACCGTTACATCGAAAGCTTAAACGAGCGGTACGCCGGTGCGTTGGACGATTTAAATAAAGAAATCGACGAGATTGCTGCGGTGGTGACTAACTCTTCCAACGCGTTGAATGAAGCCGCGAGAAGGATGGAAAAATCTGCTTCAAAGTGCGACAAAGAAACGGAGAGACAAGCGGATAGATTCACAAAGTCCGAGCATGCCTTGATGGGTGCTCTCAAAGAGTTTGAGAATATTCGCGCGCAGGCTCGCAGACGAGAGAATGTTATTTTGTCGTTCATGTTTGTCATCTTGACTGGTATGATTTGGAATGCAACGGGTTTAGGAGGGGGGATTTCTAGTACTTTGTCGAAAAAGAGAGCAATTCAGCGCGAAGCGCGTGAAGAGGAAGAAGCTGAGGAGGTTGTGCGCGAACGGCAACAAGAACAACAGCAAAATAACGATCTTCGGAGAGTGCATCTCAGTTCACCAGATTTTGCTACGCATGCTTTTAGGGAGAATCTCTTCTTCGACTAGTTGTTTGTGTTAAAAAGAACGATACTATTATATATAGGCGCTTGCGGTGGTTACAGAAAGAAAGAAAAAACAGAATCCTTCGAATTGAACTTCTTTCCTCTCTCATCAATCAGTCATCATCATTACCTCGTCGGAGCTCTTATTTGCTGCTGCTGCTGCTGCTGCTGCTATTTTTTCTAATCTCTCCTTTATTAATCTTTTAGCTTTTGGTCTCGCGACGTCTATCGCGGTCTCGCCGTCCAAATCTTTCCACTCTAATACGATACCCTCTTGGTCGAGAAGAAATTCAACACACGAGACGGCGTCTTGACAGGCGGCGTAGTGCAGAGGAGTATCTCCATCTTTACACGGCGCGTTGATGTACGCAACTCTGTTTTCTTCGCCGACTAATTCGACGAGTTTTTTCGCAAAATCTACTCTGTCCGAGAAGCACGCTTGGTGTAAAGGACTCCAACCGTTTTTATTGCGTTCGTTTATCGAATCGGGAGTTTCTCGCAAAACGAATTCGAATTCCTCATCGTCGCCGTCTTCGATGGAACCAAAAATGGGCGTTTGCGAAGATATTTTCACTTTAGACGACGAACTGCTGCCACCACCACTCTTCTTCTTTTTCTTACCAGCCGCGGAAGACTTCTGGAATCCCATCGTTTATTATTTCTCTGCTGCTTGTTGTTCGGAATGCGGTCGTTAAAATACTTTCACACGCGAACTTTTCTGGGGGGCCGGCACCTCGCACCTGTGAAAAATAACGCGTGTACTATTTACTTTCACTCTGCTGTTTTTTGTGTCTTTTCATTTTTACAATACGTTCTTATACATTCTATTCCGCCCTAATTCTGCTAAAACGCGCGTCGATCGATCGCGTCTGACAACACTCTTGATTTAGTAAACTCTCCGACTCGTGCGACTGGAAAGACTACGACGACGACGACGACGACCGCCGAAGAGGACCAAAGTTTTTGAGCTCGTAATAATAAACGGTCCCAACAACACGTTCGTCAGTTGGACGCTACACACGCTGGAGAGACACACCCACGGAATGACCGCGATTTGGCCAAACTCAAACGTGTTTCCGTGAGGAAACGCTAAAAATCTCCCCATTGGCCACACTATCGCTCTCGGCACCTCGAAGAGAGGCACACCGAAAAAGAGTTTGATAAAAGCCGAGGAAATGAGAAACTTTAACCACGAGAGATAGTGTCCAAAGCTCATGAGTTTTCGCATCAACGGCGTTCGTTTGGTCAGTAACTCCTTCTCTTTCCTTCTCAATTCCTCTTTTCGTGTCTCGTCTTCTTCTCCGATCGTGTTGTTTAGCGTTTTTATTCTTCGTTGCAAGCGCCAAAGCGCACCGGTTTTCTCTCTTAAAACGAATTTCAGAGAGTCGATGAGAAGAAACACTAAAGCGATGCACAGTTGAGGAGGGAATGGAAACGATAGATTGACATTTTGTTGTTGTGTTTGATATTGTTGTTGTGTTTGATATTGTTGTTCGCGTCGCGATAACGACGCGACGACGAAGGAGGAGAGAAAGGGAAGAATACGAAGAAGCATTTGTTTTTCTTTTCTTGCGTTCTCTCGTCCCCCGCTCGATGTGATGAAAATAAATAACTACTTTTCTCTCTCTCTCTCTTTTCGCAGTCTGGCAGTCGCGCGAAGACAGGAAGAGGGCAAACAAATAGTAAACCAAACCCTAAACAATAAATTTCCCCCCGCGGCTCTTCTTGTGAATGAAAGTCGACAGATTTTGGAGTGCGCGCAACAACGACACGCACCCGACGAATCAGCCCCCGCCCCCCTTGAATACGTAATAGACGTAATAGCGTGCGCGTATCATCAATACTGAAGCGCAGTCGCACTCGTATTCGTATTCATCACTGTTAATATCATTATTTTTATTTTCATTCAAAGGAGGAGAGAAAATTATGTCCAAGCAACCCATCGCCCGCGGGGCAGCCACGTACGGAACCGCGAGCAACGAAGAAGATGACGATCCATACGCCATGCGTCCATCTGGTTCGAACAACAGCTCACCGTCCACGAGGTACGGTGACGAAGGGGACAACGATGGTTTCGGCAACAAAAAAACGTTTCCTTTCCGGAGAAGAAGGTTGGCGGACCACTTGTCCAAGTGGAGACTAAACACGAGGAAGAAGCGGGAGGAGAGAAGCGCTTTAGCAAACTTTGTCATCGATTGGACCTTGCCCGTTTTTACCTGCTACATCGCCATTTCGGTGGTTATTTTGATGACGGATCCGAACGAACCGGCGTTAAATGGTTCCTTTGTCAAGGCGTTTTATTTCGTCGCGATTACCATCATGACCATCGGGTACGGTGACTTTTATCCAGTCTCCGACGGCGGCAAAATATACATCATGGTTTTGATTTTTACAGGAATCGTGATCATAGCTTCTGTACTCGATCGTGTGACGATGTGGTTTCTCGTCAAGGCGAAAGATGTTCGAGGGAAACTTGAAGAAAAGCGCACACGTGAGATCGAGGATGACTTGGTCACCTTGAGAGAAGCCATCGTCTCGTCGCAAAAAATGAGAGATTCAGATGACAGCGAGCCAAACTTGTTGCAAAAAGGTAGCCACGAGAAGTCAACGCAATTGGTAAACGAAGATATCGAAAGCATGAAAGCGAATTCTGTTTGGTACGCCGTAGGAATGCTCGTCAGTGTAATAGTTGTAGGCGCGGCGATTTTTCACGCCCTCGAAGGACATACGTATCTTGATTGTGTTTACTGGGCAGTTGTCACCACAACGACTGTTGGTTACGGGGATATATCTCCCGTCACTGATATTGGGCGACTTTTCACGTGTGTATACGGTCTGTTTTCCATAGGTTTGGTCACGTACTCGTTATCGTTAATTGCAAAGAACACGTTGTACCAGTCTTTGGAGGAAGAGACCAGCGTGGAATCTTTTCAGCTCACGGCACAAACACTTATTGATATTGGCGGAAAGAAAGGGTACGCGAGCGAGTACGATTTCCTCGTGGCCATGTTACTAGCGAGGGGTAAAATAAATTCAGAGGATGTAGAAGAAATTAGAAAAAAGTTTATGCGTTTGGATGTCAACGGCGATAAACAGTTGGACTATCGAGATTTATTAGGTGGCGACTTGTCGCGTTCTGAAGGAGCTGCGACAACGACCAGTGGCGCAGCGCGTCCAGGAACACCTGAAAGAAAGCTCATCCAAAAAGATTAAGGAAAAGATAAAGAAGAAGAAGAAGAAATAGCGTCCTTTCGTTTAGAATGATGATGGCGAAAATGCCTACATATGTAAGATTAAAAGAATACGTACCCCACTGCTTGAAAAATTCCGCGCCTCTTTTCCAGTTTTCCTTCTTGTGGCGGTTGAAAAAGTAAAATCACAAAACGCAACTCTCGACAAACAATTATGAGCGGCGGCACGACTGCGACGACGACGAGTCGTCAAAGAACACTCATAAATGGTATGCCAGAGACTGTGCGGAAAGGCACGCTTTGTGTCGATCGCGCCCGCCAATCCTCGCTCGTTCTCGCGGGAACAGAGTGTGGCCACATTTTCATCACAGACTTGCGCTTATCAACTGTTTCCCGAAAAAGCAAAGACGTGACACAGTTGAAAGAAGGACAAGAAGTCGGAGAAATACAACATAAACAACAAGCACAACAACAGAAGTGGAGATTTAAAGGCGAGGAGATTGGAGCGTGTTTGTTCGACGGAAAAGATCCGGAGAGATACATCTATTTTGCCCGCAACGCGGTTCTCGACATGCACGACAGACGCAAAACTTCCTCTTCCTCGAACGATGACGCCGACGACAAACAAAGAAAATCAAAGATACTTTCAAGAACTTTTTCAGATGATGTTAGTGCGTTAGCGCTTGATTCGAAATGTCAGAGGATGGCGGTTGCCGACGATAGCGGTGATATAAACGTAGTGAGTCTAGCAATCAAAGAAGATGGAGGAGAAGAATTCCCGCTCGTACAAACGTTCAAGAACGCGCACGGCGATGCCTCGAGCGGGTGCGCTACAGCCGTGAGCTTTCGAGCGCACAAACCTGAGGAGGTCATCTCTGCTGGATACGATTGCACAGTAAAAAAGTGGGAAATTAATCGCAAGAATAAAGAAGTGAACGCGTGGAAAATTAAAGAAGTGCCATCGGCACGAAAAGGAAACGAAGCGTTTGTTGAATCGACGTCAACCGCATTTAATCCGCCGTTCATAAACTCCATGAAATGTTGGGAGGAGGAGGGGGAGGAGAACGCGTCCGTTAGTAGTACTAGTAATAATACTAAAAGTAATATTGGGGGCATGAAACGTTTGTGCGTCGTGGCGAGAGGTGACGGTATTGTCTCGGTATTAGATTTAGATGGTAAAAAAAGTGGGACAACGTCAAAGAAGACTAGCGGTAAAAAGAAAACCGGCGGCGCCACGGGGCCTTTACGGAATTTTCCCGCCATACACTTGGGTGAGGCGATGAATGATGACGGTTCTCGATTCGGTCACACCCACGCGTGTTCGTACGCGCAATTTCTGCCTGGATACGAGGGATCGAAGATCATCTCTGGAGGTTTGGATGGAAAAATAGTCATATGGGATTGGACGCTCGAACGTGAAGAGAGCGCCAACAAGGTGCTCGAAACAGGCGGCGTTCAGGAAATAATCGACCACGGTTTGAAGGTGTCTGCGATAGCCACGGGCGATTTCGTAGACGATTCCGTCGTCGTTATTGCCGACGTCTCAAAGTGTATATCCGCATATACTTTAGAATAAATGTAATTTATGTATATTACTACCTGTTTTACACGAACGCCGTGCAAAACGAGTAGAAGAGAAAGACGAAAAAAAGAGAAACCCACTCAACCCTCAAAAAAAAAGCAACACACACACGCAAAGATGGTGCGGTAGCGCTAAAGAAAACGAGACAGAATGCCAGTCGGTCTTCACGCCGAGCGGGCTTCGCGTAAACTCAAAGGAAACGCATCGTCATCAACATCATCATCATCCAAACTTCGCGAAGCCTCGCTTTCCCTCTTAAACTCAGCCTTGACGGTGGACGCCGACGACGAATTGATGAAGAAAAAGACGGCTAACTACCTCGAATTTATTGACTCAACTTTCCTCATGAACGACGATAAAGACTGCTCTAAAGAGGTGGCGGAATGGCTATTGAACAGTAGTGATGAAGACGACGGTGATTTGACGTTCGAGAGATTCGTTCGCGCCTTATTTCGGCTGTATTGGCGTCTCCCTCAAAACGCTTCAAAACACAAAAAATCCGTCCTACTTGGTTTCAGTCGGTATTTCAACATCACCAAAAACGCATCGTTGCCGCGAGCGGCATCTGTTGTTTCGAACGTACTTTGCGAAGAAACGCGAGCATATTTCGTCGCATTTCTAGAGAAACTCGAAGATGTGCGTGCTGATGAAGCGTTGGAGCACGTATCTGCGGTTTCAATGCTTCTGTCCTTGTACGCGAGGGCGGAACACTTCCAGCAAACAAAAGATGACGATGACGCTAAAAATAGTAAGGTAGCACTGGTATTCAACGCTGCGCTTGATGAAAACGCGCATTTGATGATACGACAATGTAAATGGATTCTTGATACAGTCATGAGAGATATAAAAGATGGCAAAAATGTATCAAACGTTGCTGCGTGTACAGATGTCGCCACGTTGATACAAAGACTGTTGAGGGATTTTTGTCAGTGCAAAGGTGCTGAAAAAGAAAAGAAGAACGTTAACAACACTGCGATTTTAAAAGAACGGATCGTATTGGATACACTTTTTGATGCTTTGGAATTCAATATTTTTGGCGGAACTTCCATTGGAACTGCGTTGGCGGTACATCTCTTTGATGAAATAAGCAATGACGATGCGAGTGAGGAGACCGCGATAAGTGAGCAAATCGCGGCTGCTTTTGGATTCTCTAGTACTCAACACGAAGATAGAACACATGTCAGCACTGCGAGCATATCGTCGCAGTTCAAGAATCGCTTAGAAAAGCAATCAAATCTTGCGCTCGCGCATTTTCTTAGAGGATTTGTTGTCACTCTTGCTCCGCAAGCGTTCTTGTCATCGACTTCTCATTTGGCTAGAGATGTTTTCTTTCCATTGATATTAACCATTTTAGAACGCTGTGAAGATCCGCACGCGATATTTCATGCAATAAATGCAATCACGACATTATTGCAGAGACTTATTGACGCAGAAATTTCTCGCGACGATTTTTTTTTTACTTTGCTTCGTCGCATTTCGCAGGCTCTTCTTTCGCGATGGGACGACATTAACACAACTGCTTCGACTACAAGAGAGATTGCGTGTGCGTTTGATGCTCTGTGCGATTGTGCTTTTGGGACTGACAAGAGAAATTACGACCCAAACGGCATGCGTTGGGGGCTAGAAACTTTTGAAAGCATACTAAATCTTACTTTTATCGTGAATGCGAATGGTGGTGCGAGGAAATCACGATTCAAACCGCTCTCCGCACTCGCAAAACGGCTTGGATCGCGCATCATAATGGAAATGCGACCGAGTATACTTTCAGATATATTAGACGCCATGTCAAAAGATGATTCTCTCGGTCCTTCCGCGTCGTGGTTTCTCATCGAGCTTTCGAAATCTTATCGAATCGAGGAAAGTTCATTTCCGATCAGCTGGAAGAGATGGTGGACTGACGCTTTGTTCCCATTTTTAATTCAGTCTGATGGTAAAAAAAGGAGAAGTGTTGCAACACATGCTCTGCCGATTGCTTTCCAAGAAGAGTGCGGTGGAGATTCATCTTTCGCTGCGGAGCTTGCTCGAGATGTTTTGAGTTTCGACGATGGAGGCGAAAGTTTCAGCTCTCATCTCAGAGCGGGCGCAATCGTTACAATCACAAGAGCAGCTCGAAACGCACAACTTTGCGATCAAAAAGTGTTTTGTCGCATTCGCAGCAAAGTTGTCAAAAGCGCAAACAACAAGAGGGAACGCAAAAAGAAACGAAAAGAAGCATTTTCAAAGGGCGAATCGATGCACCTAGGAACAAATAGTACATGCAGCTACGATGATGAAGAAGTTGAAGGGTCTTTTTTCGACGTTCCGCATTCGATGATTGAGACCGCGGCGTTGAGTATGTGCGAAATTTCGCGCACAGATGCTATGGAACTCTTGTGTTGGGAAGGGAAGGGAAGTTCTCAAACACTTCCAGGCACTCAGGAACTTGCATTATTGAAGCGGATATTACCGCATCATATGCGCGGGTATGTTTTCAATCCGATTTTGTAAAATTTCGTATAGCGCCGTGACGAAGATTTTTTCTGTTAAGTCGGCTGATTGACGAAGTCTTTGAACGGCGTCTTCCCTGAGGCTTCTTAACCTCCTACTCATTCTGAGCGCTGTTTTTTTCGTACGAGCACGTGAATGTAGCCTCGTATTTTTAGTCATTGACGTATTCTTTCTTTCTTGTCACATTTCTATACAAACAGGGAGAGTTCAGCGCAGATGAATTCGTTGCGATCTGCAATCTTGCGGTTATTTGATAGAATGCATTTCGGTTTGCTCAGAAAGAAATACATTGACGACGAGCATAGGATTGCATCTGAGGAGTTCATTAAATGGCTTTTGAAAAAAAGCGTGCATAACTTGTATCCTTCTGCCCCGTACGAGCGCAAGGCAACAGCAATAGAAATTTTGTTGTGCGCAACAAACGTGATGTCCTCGCTACAAACAGAAGAAATAGATAACGGTTATGCGAGAGTGCTTACTGAGGAGCTCTTGCAAAATCAAGATGCTACTCGTGTGTTGTTGAAAGCATCGCTGGATTCTTGGGACAGACTGAGAAAAAGTGCTTTTGATCTACTCAGTACTCTTCCTTCCCCGTTACCCGGCGTGGAAACGGGTGCTGCATTGTGCACGCACTTGATTTGGGCAAAAAACATGGTTTTATCTCCAATGGTGAAAGAATCAGACGCAGCAGCGTTGCAAATGCGCTTGTGGATCAAGAAATATGTATTTGAGTTGAAGTGGAATTTTTCGCTCGTTCCAGATGTCTTAGTATCAGTTCCTGCAAATTTAACTGACGTGCAGTCGCCTCCAGTCTTTTCTTTACTCGGTGAGTGTGGAAAATGCTTGTAATGAAGCTCTTTTTTTTCACTCGTTTATTTTGTTCAGTGATGCCGACTACATTGCTAGTACTGTATGAGTACACTACCAATTTAGTGTGCGATGAAACTTTGCACGTCAGCCTGAGAACTATGATTTCTTTCTTTTGATTACTTACGAGCGACATGCGAATGCATCAGTCCTCAATCAATATTACAAATGTATTGACCACATCCTTCTTTCCCTCTCGCAGATACTTTGAACGACTTTATAGAAGTTCAAGTTGAACTGGCAACCATTGATGCATTAGCCGCTTGTAAAAAATCCTTAGCTCACGGACCTTTACTCCTCGTAAGGTAAGATTATCTGTTTTTTAAAAGATGTAAAGTTCTCTTGGAATGAGATGCGATGTAACATTTGAAAGTAAAACTAGACGGCAATGAAGAGTCATAGCTCCCTCTCCTGTACTAATTTTGATGAGAAAAGCTGGCTGAATCGAACCATAATATACCCTGGCCAGGACCGAGTCGTTCAATTATTGCTTTCTGTGGTTACATTGTAGTCTTTTTTTCTTTTTTTAATCTCCTGCTCGCGACGCGATATTCTCTCCCTCTTGCTCTATTAACTATTTCACCTTCGCCATCTCTTCAATGTAATGCAGATATGCGCTCGAAGAAATTGATTTCAATTCAATTCAAAGCAATGAAGGCAGGGAGAAAATGAGAAAAACGTTTGAGAAACTCATCGATTTGATTATTCGAGTAACTTTGTTAGCTCGCGATAACATTTCGAGGCCCGATATGTTAGGGGTTTCCGCATCTGAGGTAGCTCGCGACAAAGATTATGCAAAAGCATCTTCTTCTTCTATCGTCACTGTGAATCCTGAAATTAACTTTGACTTCGAAGAGAACGAAGAATTCTTATCCCCTGAAGCACAAACTGTCGTCACGGCATCGTGGCTGACAATTAAAGAAGTCGGTTTGCTGATTGGAGCGCTGTCATTGAAAACAAAACACACTGATCTTCTTTCCGGTGATGCGCTGAAGAAGTTGGGTGATCATCTCATATCGGTTATCCTCGAAGTGAAACACGCAGGTGCCATAGACAAAACCCGCATTGGTCTTACCATTCTATGCGAGCGCCTCCTTGATGATTACGATGTTGCTGGGAGGAATCTTTCAGCTTTGCCCATGCGCTGGCTTACGATTTTGTTGAATGAAGAAATCGTAAACAAAGCTAAGTTGAGCATGAAAGATCGCGTTCGTCGCTCTGCGGGCATTCCTTTCGCGTTCTTAGCCCTTCTACTCTCGGAAAAAAGTTCGTCGATGCGACCAATGCTGAAATACGCAATCGAGGAACTTTTCACGGTGCTTCGGATAGATCGAAAAGATGACAACGAGTTATTTTCTACTCAAATTCACGCATTTAACGTGCTTCGCGTCATCTTTAAAGATCGAGATTTATCTCTTGAAACGAGTATATATGCAGCTGAAGGAGTGAAGCTATGCATTAATAGAATGGGCGCCACGCCGCAATGGGAGGTGCGTCCTAAAGATTTATTTTGACTTCGTTTTTGTACGTTTTTCGCGACGCTTCTTTTTGTAGACTTTAGTCATCTTTCGCGTCAACAAATCTGCGTGAAATGTGCTGGGCAATCGTTACCTTAGTTCTGTTTACGAACGCTAGAACTACCATGGCTTGTTATCCCAGCTACAGTAAAGTGCGCGTCGTGGGTCAGCCCGTGGATTCAAACTTTCTCCGGTTCGCTCGCTTCGCGCTAAATTTTGTTTTGTTCCATTCATTTCTTCTTCTTTGTTATGATGCATCGATTGATGCTCACCTATTAAATCTGACTTCAATTTTTCTTTCTTCTACGTAAAAATAGGTTCGAAACGCCGCGACACTTTGTTTTTCATCGCTCGTTCAGAAGTTGACGGGGATTACGAATGCAGATTATGAGAGCGCGAGCATCAAATCTCAGTCGAAAGCGCTGCATGCGAATGATTTCTTCTCAAAGTATCCGAGCTTGCACGCTTTTTTCGACCGCGAGCTAGAGCTTTCGGCCGTAGACGAGGGAGATGAATCCTGTGAAGTGGAGATTCGCCCGTCGCTAAATGCCATTTTAGCCATTCTGACGCGCTTAAAGGTGAATACTAGTTATAATGGATCAGGAGGAAACGGTGTTGGAGATGCTGGTTCCTCTGTATCCTCTTCGCTCGATCCTTCTTCGTTTATACAGCACTTAGAAGCTTGTTCTTCGTCAAAGTATATGTCGATACGTGATAGATGTGCTACGGCTATTGCAATTGTTGCTCGTCCATTTGAACGTTCGCGAGTTGTGACGCTTGCTCTTGATGAAGCAACGTATTCTGAGGGATATTCAAATCGTGCACACGGTGCGTTATTGAGAGCAAAGAGCATTCTCGAGATGATTGTGAATGAGTCGCGTAGTCGTGACAGCTCGCGCGAAACGTGCGATGAGTTTACGGAAGAAACGACGCGTTGTGCCTTACGTGGACTTCTACAGTCACGCCATATTTTAAAAAGTATGGATAATGATGGCAGCCCGATTGTACCAGCGTTGCTCGTTTCCACGTGGCTTGAGTGCGCAACTGTAACTTTACAGTTGAGCAATGTCGTGAAATCTTGTGCATCTTTTCCCGCTATTTCATCGTCTCGTCTCGCAGCGATGCCCTCGGCACTTTTAGAAATCGTGCATGCGAACACTTTAAGCGCAGATGCCCTCCAAGGTCTAGTCGATCAAAGATACCCGAGTGAACCAGGACTGAGTGATCTTACTGCTGTGATATCTAAACAATTCGTGGAGTGGAACATCGCAAACGGAAACGATCTGTCTACCATTTCAAGAATATTGACTGAAGACAGAGTCCTGTACGAAGGAAAAGAGGCGATTTTTGAGACTTTGGTGGCTTGCGCAAGCGTAAACAAAATTTCGGATACGGATGCATGCACGCTGAGTGCGTGCATCTGGAACTATTTACGCCGCATGACTTCTAATCCTGACGGAATTACCAGTGACTACGAGGGTTCGAAGACATCTCTCAAACTCGCGCTGCAACTTCTTGCCAGATGGAATGAAACCACCGCAACCCATTCAGAGCATTTGAAGACGCTCGGTATTTTAGCACGGCGCGTACGTAACGAAGAATGCAGAGTAGAAGCAATCCGTACTTGGGGCGTTTTGCTGTGTGGGATCCCAAATGGAAACGGCAATGCTGAAAATGCATGTGAGTTTGTCACTCTGTTGGACCGCGAAACTTTAGATTGGCAATCTGCGTCTACGGATGTGCGTCTTGCTGCAGCAGATGCATTACACAAATCGGGACTATTAAAGTGTGTCTTTCAAGACTGCGAGAAAGAAGCCATATCAACTTTATTCATCGATGAGGAAGCTCATACGAAACTACTTAAAATTAGTTTCAGGCTTTCAGAGGATGAAGATGACGACGTTCGCAAGTCGGCGTGCGTAGGCATCATGAGCGCTATCAATGGAACAGCAACGATGGAGGATTTACCACAGACGCAATACGTTCTCAAACTTTCTCTTCGCGCACTTATTCATGTTCGCAGCATGATGAAGCCATGGTTAGCCAACTTTATTGCCGGGCTCTTACCAGAAGTTTGCGACGAAAGTACCAGCGCAACGCAATTATCTGCCTTTTCTGAGAAAAGAACGAAGAGCGGCATTCGAAATCATCAAAAGTTGTTCGGCGAGGAAGAACATCCAAGGAGAGAACCAATGCTTCTCGCACAAATGGTTGCACACGCGCTGAAGCGCGCTATGTTGGAGAACGAGGAATACGCGGATGCTGCTGTCGCTGCGCTCTCTGCGGCTGGTGTGACTATTGAAGGTTGCATCTACAATCTCGAACGCTTTATCGATATTGCAAAGAGTGCAAACATGGACGCGTCACGTTACGCCGACGAAGACGTCGAAGCGTTTCGCTTTGTAACCATCAACATGATTATCATTTGGATGCTTAAAGATGCATCTTTGCCAACGCGAAATTTTCTTGAGATTTGTGACGTGTTTTCTGAAGCGCCGTTCGTCCATCCTTCTTTGCGCTTAACTGCACTTTGTGCAGTTCGTGATGATATCAATAAAGACGATAGCATCGACGATGAAACACAACATCAGCATCCGTGCTTTTTACTTTAGAAGAATGTATAATATATGCAGTAGTACGTAGTATCTTAGGATTAAAATAAAGTTAATCTTGTCATCAGTTTAGAAACGTGTTGTTAGCTTTTATGATAACGTACTCGTAGTTTTGCGTTTTGCATTTAGAAGCTTAGAACTTCCCTCTTTTGGAAGGCACCCCTTATTTATTGAAAAGAGGGAAATTCGCCACTTCCTGGCTCTTTTGTCTTTTTACATTTAGGAATCATGGGCAACAGCGATGAATATCTATTGCGCGAAAACTTTAAAATGATCGACACGGACAACTCTGGAATCATATCTCCGACTGAGTTGCAGAGAGCGTTAGGATCACACGGGTTACTTTTTAGTTTACAAACGATTGCACTATTGATAAAAACGCACTCAATTCGAGGCACCGGGACTCTAGATTTTAGCGAATACGTATCCTTGAATTACTTCTTAGAAAAGACGCAATCTGAGTTTGCAAAATTCGACGTGAATAACGATGGTAAACTCGGTAAAGCAGAGGTGTTCCGAGCATTGAGTGCGATGGGTTTTGGCGACTGTGACAGTCGTGCCATAGAAGAAGCTTGCAAGTCGTTCGACCCGTCTCGTGAAAATAAAATCGGTGTGCCTGAATTCATAGCGTTGGTTTTATTCTTAACATCAGCAAAGAAAGTTTTCGAGCAGTTTGACGTGGCAAAAGCGAATTCTGTGACGTTGGACATGAACCAGTTCATTTTTGCGGCTTCGCGTACGAGGTGAGAAGTGAGAAGAGAACAACTTCCTAGTCATGCATAGACCGAGGCGGCTTTTCGCAAGTGGCACAATATTTTTTTATTTAGGCGTGTACTTACTCATTCTTGAATTGCAAAGCATGCGCCGCTATTGCTTCTTCTTTCCAAGCGCCGCGTTTCCCCCCATGAGTAGAAGGATGATGTAGTATAAACCAGTAATTCCTCCTCCGATGGTCAACATCCCGCTCGGGAAAAACGCTCCGTTTCGCAAAATATACTTTGGCGCCATTATACCTAGCAATAACGCGTTCACACAGAGCGACAAGAAAGTATACTTCCGAGTTGGTCTATTTTCTTGCCAATGCTGCAAACTCTTATTTGCAAACAAAAAAAGCAGCGCTCCGAGCACCAATCCGCTCACGAGCGACGGTATCGAGCGCTTCAAAAGGAATCCAGCACAACCGCTCGCCGCGACGAGAATAGCCCACGGATACGTAACGCAGAAATCATACATTTTAACCGTCCTGTCGCTCTCTTCGTTTCTGTTGTCGTCGTTGTTCGCAGAAAACACCGCGCCGTTTGCACGTGCGTTATCAATTGAAGTAACTTTTGTGGTGCTTTGGTTGCTCGTCCTTCTCGGTAATATTACTGCCACTAGGGGTTGTTCGTGGCGGGGGTGTCCTTCTCCCGTTGGAAACCTCTCGACTAACTTCCAACACGAAACTGTTTTTGAAAACGACGAGCGCCAAACGCGTCCTTTGCTTTTCTCGTCCCTCCTCGGGAAGTGGCGCGCAGTAGTTGCGGTTTTATTAGTACTAAAATTGCGAACTTCGCCACACCCTGCGTCGACGGTTGGGCCTTTTATCAGCATGCAACGGAAAGAAAATAACTACTCGTAAATATATTATGTAGCGTAAGAATGAAGAAGAGAAGAGAAGTGAGAAGAGAAAAAAAGCACAAATCACCTACGCGTACTCATCGCTCATAGCACCGACAGCAGCAGAAAAAAAAACAACACAACGAGGAAGGTGATGCAGTATCTCCGCACCACGGATGGAGCGTCCACTTCATCGGGAACAACAACTGCAACATCAACGTCATCAGTAGTAGTGATAGGATCGTGTTGTGCGTTGGCTTTGTATTACATATTTAAGATAAGAAAGCACGAAGATTCTTTGAGTTTCGAAACTCCAAAGTCGTTGCTACGGAAGCCGAATGATTTGACGAAGAGCAACACAACAGCAACGACGACAAAAATACACTCGTCCGTGCTCGATTCGATCGGGAACACGCCTTTAATGAAAGTTTCATCGCTATCGGAGATGACAAAATGCGAAATATACGCCAAGTGTGAGTTTTACAACCCCGGTGGTTCGGTAAAAGACCGAGTGGCTTTACAAATAGTGAGAGAAGCCATGGAACGTAAAAAATTGAACAAAGGAGGCTTAGTCACGGAAGGTACGGCTGGGTCCACGGGCGTTTCGTTGGCCATGGTAGCGTCGGTATTACGATTAAATTGTCACGTAGTTATGCCAGACGATGCAGCCACCGAAAAGTCTGCTCAGGTTCTAGCATACGGCGCGACAGTTGAAAGAGTGCGTCCGGTTTCGATAACGCACGCAGACCATTTCGTCAATGTTGCAAAACGGAGGGCGGAGGAAAGTAACGAGCAGTTTGGAGAAGGCTCCGGGTTTTTCGCAGATCAATTTGAAAACTTGGCAAACTTTAGAGCGCATTATAATGGAACTGGGAAAGAGATATATGAACAAACAATAAATAATGGACAGAAATTGGACGCTTTTGTGTGCGCTACTGGCACCGGCGGCACTCTGGCAGGCGTCGCGACGTACTTACAAAAAATGCAACCTAGCGTGAAGTGCTTCGCCGCCGATCCGCAAGGATCTGGAGTGTTTAATAAAGTCACCAGAGGTGTCATGTTTTCCAACGTCGAAAGAGAAGGTACGAGAAAGCGTAACCCGTACGATACAATAACCGAAGGTGTCGGTATCAATAGAATAACGAAAAACAACGCCCTCATTTTAGAACCTCAGGCGGGAAGTTCGGCGAAGTTATATGGGGCGTACAGAGTAACTGATGCGCAAGCTGTGGCAATGTCCAGATGGTTGTGTGCTAGAGATGGGCTTTTTATAGGAAGTTCTAGTGCAGTGAATTTAGTTTCAGCGCTCATGTGCGCTCGTGAACTCGGCGAAGGGAAGGTGATTGTGACCATTGCCTGTGACGCCGGCTTGCGACACATGAGTAAGTTCTGGAACGACGAAGTTATTGCCAGGCACAATAATCTCGCCGATGCCGCCGCGTTTGGATCTGACTTAGATTTAACTCCAGAAGAGTTCCTAGAAGGGTTGCTGAATCGTCCATCGTTCACTGAGATGACGAATTACAACGACGTCAAAATCCCGACAACAACTTCGCCCGCTGCTTCACCGAACAGGTGGCTTTCAGCCGTCCGAAAACTCAACTTGTAGAATTATTATTAGAGAGGAGGGACACAACTTGCAAAATAATCATTAAGCCATAAAAGCACACTCCCACTTCGTTACTTTGTCACGCGCGCGCACACACATCCGTTCTCTCTCACTCTATTTACATATACATATATAGCATTCGTGCGAGCGAGATGAAGGCACCACCTTCCTCCTCTTCATTGATGAGTCGAAGAGAGGCGAAGAGAACGAGACGATACGTGATGTTGTTAGCGTTCGTTTCTTTTCTCGCCCCCCTGGTGTACCATCAGAATCACGAGTCGCACCCGCAGACTAAACGAGGAGAGAGCCGAATGTCCACGTTTGCGCATCATCGCGTCTCTTCTTTACAAGGTCAACATCGAAGTTCGATTGCGAAGAGTTACGGGCACGTGGGTCACATCGAAGACGATGATGAAGATGATGTCACTCCTCATGGAGAGGAGAGTTTTTCTCTTACTTCTTCTTCTTCCAACTGCAACAAGAGAGGGGTTGTCGTGAACAATAAGTGTCAGTGCTTGAAGCTATGGCGTGGCAGAACGTGCGAAGAAGGTCCAAACATCTTCTCGTTCAAGAGTAAATCGAGCGAAAAGCTTTCGTCGTCGAGAAAAGTTGAGACTCCTTTACAGTTTGAAGGAGATTTCACAACAAACAAAGAGCAACTTCGCAAAACATGCGAAGATGGGAACATCAAAGTGTTCCTACCGGGTAAAGTGCCGCCAATGAGAGTTATTGGTACGTGTAAATCCGTGGAACAAGCCGGTGTGCCTGCAAAAGATGTCGTCTCTAAAAAGCCGTATAAAAGTTGCGCCGTCGTTGGGAACTCCGGGATGTTGGCGTACGGGCAAAACGGGAACGAGATTGATTCCCATGACGTAGTAATACGATTTAACGGAGCACCTACGAAGGGATTAGAAAATCGAGTTGGAACGAAGACGACGTTTAGATTGGTAAATTCAAAATGGTTAGATTTTAGAGAATCGAAAGATGAAATCATCTTGTGGAACATGAGGGGTGCTGGCGCGCTCGAAGACTACATCAAGCGCCGGGCAGAAAAAGGAAAGGACGAGAAATTTTATCTATTATCTTCGAGTTTTGTAAACTATGTTGGAGAAATGGCGTACCAACTGTCGAATTCGTTCGATAATTTACCAGCAGGATTTAACGCCGGCGATTACACGCCAACCAGTGGGTGGACTGGATTAATTTTTGCCGTCAACATTTGTACGGAAGTGAAATTGTATGGTATGCAGATTTCAGAAGCGCAGGGTGTTCCATATCATTATCACAACCGATGTCCCCAACCGTACGGCGAAAGGGACCAAGCGGAATGGTTGATGTTTCAGAGATTTGCTCGTCACAAGTTAGCGTCTTTCAAGGAACCATGCATAGAAGAATGTCACACCGATGATCCTGACGATTGTAAGAGATGCATGTCGGAGAGGTCTGATTTTTATGGCGAAGAAGCCACGCGAGAAGGGAGAATAGCCTGGGAAAAGAGTCCAATGCCGCATTACTGCTTAGCAAGATCAATGTTGCTAGAAAAGGAAAAGAAGCACATGGAAAAAGGTGGGCAATCCTATACGAAGGAGGAGCGCGATAAATTTCTTAGCGAAATCAACAAGAAAATAGCACCTCCTGCGCCGCTACGAGCGCCGAGGAAAAGAAGACCAGCGATTTGATGTCAGTTTTGTAAGGCTTTATCAGCTTGGTGTTACATTTCGCTTTCATTCATATCGCGGGACCTCCTATTTTTCTCGTCTCAGGTCATCTGATTGAACTTTCTTTTCAGCGTCCAATAGCTCAATGAAACTTGAGATTCTAAATCTGCTAAAGCGCGAACGTTGGGCGCATACATTTCTAATCTTCGTATTTGTTCCTCATCTATTGTCACGGTTATTTTTTTCGTCTTGCCGTATTGCTCTATGGATCCAAAGTGATGTGGTATCGCGTAGTTTTCACCGAGGGATTCAACTGTCGAGTTGCCAAGTTTCCGCTCAATCTCTGTGAGCGCGTGCGATTCATCCAGCCACGTCGTGTGACCACCTTGTTTGTTGGATTTCACATCATTTTTCGTCGGATTGAGCCACGGTTTGTACCCTTTTTTTGTGCAGAACCACACTTTTTCTTCGCAATTCGCGGCGACCAACGAGATTGCCAATCCCATAGAATCAGCGCGACCGACACGACCAATTCTGTGCACGTAATCTTCACTCCGATCTGGTAAAGTCATATTGATCACGAAAGGGAGACCTGAGATGTCTAAACCTCGAGCCGCAACGTCAGTACAAATGAGAAATTTAATTTCGCCCGATTTAAAAGCCGATAAGTTTGTTCTGCGTTCATCCATAGATTTTGCACCACCCAAGACTGCGCAAGAATATGCCGAAGTTTGCACATTGGCCGCTTTATCGAATCCACACTTGTTTAAAAAATTGGCAAGATTATCGCAATCGAAGTTTGTTCGGCAAAAAATCATGCATTTTGTGATGGAATGCGTATCAATCAACTCTTTTAGGACGCAAGGTTTGAGCATTTTGACAGCTTCAGATAACTTTAGTTTCGCGTCGTTACTATTGCTGTCAAACACGTGCACCCCGTCTGTGGAAACAAACTCTTTCAAAGAGCTGGTGTTTTCATTTTCATCGTGGTTTGCTGGATCTATGCGAACGCATGCATGATGCACGGAATCCGGGATTACAGCGTCTCTTCCTTTTAAATCGACCCAAGTTGGATTTACGCAAAGCTTAGTAGCGAGACGCGTGATTTCTGGTGAGTGCAAAGTTGCAGAAAACATGAGTGTCTGTAAGCGATCGATACCAACTTCATTCCCGTTGAATTTTTGTAATTGCTCGGCGAGCTTTAGAATTGCGGACTGATTACCCATGCTAACTAAACGATCAGCTTCATCAAGAATGAAAAATTTGACGTTTGAAACATCGATAAGCCCTTTTTCGACGTGATCGACAATTTTACTCGGCGTGCCTGTGATGATATCGCAACCTTCGGCCAGCCACTTTCTTTGCTTTTTCTCGTCAACGCCACCGCCAGTGAATAAAGCGCACTCAATTTCAGGATTTCTCAAATATTTTTTAAAAGAGATCAGAACATCTTGCGTTTGTTCCGCCAAATCTCTCACTGGTTCAAGAATTATCGCGAGTGGTTTTTTACTTGCCGTAGAGCCGTTGCCTTTGCTAGCATTACTATTGTTGTTCTGCGACGCTTCTTCGAACGATTTGATGTTTTGCTCCTCGCATTCTGCGCACGATATGAAACCGTTTCTTTTCAACACTTCCGGGAATTTGAAAGGCGAGCTTCCAAAATTCATTTCCACTTCGGCGTCCTTCACGCATACCGCGGGAAAATACACGTCATCTCCAGCTTTGGAGCTTTTCTTCAGCTTGAATGCGACGGCGCTCTGTTTCGGAAATTCCTTTCCGTTGAGTGCGTATGAAATTTCCATGGTTTCCAAGTTTAACATGCACGTCACGACGTCGCCTTTTCCAAACTTTGTCCCGTAATCTTCAAACTTCTTGTTGTGGGACTTCTTGCCAGTTCCTCCGTAACCCCACGAAGACGCGTCTGTTCCCAATCCATCTAAAGAGGCATTGAGGAAGCTAAATCCAAGCCTGACTAAACCATCGTCCAGGACGGAACACTCATACGCTACTTTTGTGTGCTTCTTATTGTTCGCAGAAGTGCAATATCCCATGGTGCATCTCGCGCCTGCCCAAGAGTGCTTTGCTCTGGATTCGGCTTTCAGCCCATTTGAAGTTTCTTCGTCTATCGCAAAAAGTGCGTTTCGATCCGTACTCGATAACCGCGGTATTTTATTCTTTCCTTCGTTGTTTGTTTTTGTCACCTTCTTTTGCTTATTCGCCGTCTGCTTCGTTACTGCTCCCGCGACATCATGATTTCCGCGCACGACTTCGTTCTTCGCGCGCTCGACGAGAACTTCGTGGACGATTTGTAGCACCGGTAACCCAAACGCTCCGGTCTTACCGCTCCCGGTTTCCGAAGCCACCAAGACGTCGCCGCCGGTCAAAATTAACGGCATCGCCTCGGCTTGAACCGCCGTCGGAATGTTCCACTCGTTCTCTTCACAAGAAGTGATGAGCTCTGGGCAAATCCCGAATTCTTCGAACGCAGACATTATTAATCAATAGTTTTTGTCGTTATATTAGTATGACGAACGCTCCGTATCTCTATCCCTGCTTTATATTTTCTTTTGTGCGTTTTCGTTGTCTCCCACTCTTCTGTCGTGGATTTTATGGAGTTGAGTGAGGCAGCTGCACGCGTGCAAATATTGCAATAATGGTAAATAAAAATGCTAAATACCGTGTACCAGTACGAGTCCATCTCTATATTATACAACAAGGCTACAAGTCTAATACTCCGAATCACGACACTCACTTTACGTCTAACAATCCCAGTCTTTCTAACACTTTTAATTCTTCATCGTTCAATCCTTGTTCTTTCAAACCGTACTTGAAAGACAAACGCATGTTATGGGCGTCTTCACCATCAGCATAATACGCCTTCTCTGTACCCGTATTTTCGTATCCTAACGTGTCCACGTATAAATGAAGCGCAGCTTTGTTCGAAACGCGAACGTGTAACGAGCAACTTTCTGTTTTGTACGTGGTCATCAACGCGTCGTTCGCGGCAATCATCAACTTTGCGGCTATGCCTAATTTTCTATGCGTTCTGAGAACCGATAAAGAGGTGATGTGTCCTTTAGCTACTTTCGGAGACTCTTCGTCGAGCTTGGCGAGAACGTATCCGACTATTTTCCCTCGATCCTCCGCGACGTGCAAAAGCGTCGGCCACGAAACGGCTTTGTTTATCACGATGAAAAAAGCAGAGTTGGTAAAAGTTCTCGTCAGTAAAACAAAATGTGTTTTGGGGTGATAAAATAGCATACGAATACGCGACTAAAAAGGAGACGCAAAAGAAAATAACTAAATACGAACCATGATAGACGTAGTATTTCATCTGATAGTTCTCTGGAAGACACATGAGATTGCACTGCTGCATGGCAGCAAGATCCTCCACGGTTGCCGGTCGTATGCACACCATGTTGTTTGTTTTTTTTCTATTTTCTTTTCTTCTGGTTGTGTGGTTTCGTGGAACGCCACCCCAAATGAAATAAGTACACCACAACCCACAATTTTACACGCGACGACAAACAAAAAATAAAATAAATAATCAGTTTCCACACAACGCAACAACAACAACGACAAGAAGGAAGACGCGAAGAGGAAAAAGAAAAAAGAAAGCATGTTCTCTTCCTGGTTCGGGGGTAGCGATGAGAGCGCAAGCGGCGATGATTATCAGCTTCAAAACGCGGTAGCGAGAGAGCGACAACGCATCGCGGACGCAAAGTTGATAGACGATGCAAGAGCGCGACTTCAACTGGAAGAGGTGCAGCAGATGAAGAAAAACATATTAGAGTTGGAGAGAGAGTACATAATGTCCGCCAGTGCGGGAGCTTTGAACAAAAGCGTCGCGGCAGCCACGGCAGAAGTTGAAGTTGAAAATGAGAAGTTACGAGAGGAAATCGAGAGCTTAACGGAAAAGAAACCCGAGCCGATTGTTTTGAACGTAAAGGAAATGCACGAAGAGCTGTCGTCTTGGAAAACGAAAGCGAAAAAGTTAGAAAAGGAACTGAAATCGAGAACAGAAGAATACGAGATAGCCGTGGAGGAAGCAAACAGAGTCGCAGAAATGTGGAAACAGCGAACTTTCGACGTGTGCGAGCCGCTCGCGGTCATCGACGATGGCGAGTTTCGAGACGCTGTAGAAGAAGCGGAGGAGCTTGGCATCTCAGAAGATAACAACGAGAAAGAAACGACAGCACAAAAATTGCAAGAAATGTCGGACAAAAGAATCGCTCGCGCCATAGAGCGTGCCACGGAGAGGTTGTACGAGATTGTTCAAAAGCAAAACGAAGCGAATGAGTTTATCGAAAGTCTAAAAAGTACAATCGAACACATGAAACGTGAAGCCGATCAACACAATGAAGATGTGCAGAAAACACTGGTGAAAACACTGGGCGCTGTGCAAAAGAGTAACGCTGAGCTATCGAAAGACTTGAAGACTCGGAACGAAGAGTTGAGCGAAGCGAATAGAAATTTGCAGATAATGAGATCTGCTCTTGCCGGACAAGATGAGAAAGCACAACGAAGAATCACGCAGCTGCAAAAAGATCTCTTGAAAGAACAACAGAAAAAGCAGAGCGAACACGCGGGCACGCCTTCCGCATCCGTGATACTAGAGACGGGTGATGAGGAAGTTCAAAATTTGTCATTCGAGCTCTCTAAAGCGACCGCGAAGCTTCGAGCAGCGGAGACGAAAATTAAAGCTTTAGAAGAAGATTTGGATCTCGCCAGGGAGCAGAGGGAAAATCTAATTGCGCAGGCGAGACAAGGAAACGCAGGAGAAGCCACTGTGTCATCTCCAAAAGCATCTGAATCGAAGCAATTAACAATGTTGAGAGCCGAGAGAGCGCGTTTGACTCGAGAACTATCCGAAGCTAAAGCACTGTTAAGCAATCAGAATCAACAGAATCAATTGCCTGTTGGAAATTCAACGTCAATGATCAATACTGCGGTGTCGCGAGCTTCTGCTGCCGTTGGAGGCACAGATTCGGATCGGAAAGTGATGGCCCAACTTCGGGTTGCTCTGAGGAAATCAGAAACTGAAGCGAATGACTACAAACGCAGACTGGAAATTGCGGAAAGAAGATCAGCTTCACTAATGCAAACTATAGCAAGCGATCGAAGATGATAGTTTCGTTGTATTAGTAGGGGGATTATAGGATTAAAAATAGGAATCGCTTTCAAGTTAAAACACTGTTACGTATTTGTTTTGCGCTCAATTTTCCTCTTTTGTAACTCCTTCTGATGCGCCAGCAAACATGACAAGCTTTCTGAAAATGGATCTATCGAGACTCCAAATTACAGCCCCAACATCGGATGAGCAAATTACCGAAGCTGCGCGTGGACAATCGTGCAATAATCCGAGCTCACCAAAACACGTTCCTGGTTTGACTACATTGACTTTCTGAGCGCCTTCCACTTCAGAAACCGTCTTGTAGACTTCGCACTCGCCTTGCTCCAAAATATACAAGCAGTTGGCTGTACCTCCTTGATTAATGATCGTATCGCCTTTTTTGAAACCGCGCTCTTTCCTTAAATTACTGATGAGCTCTTTTTTAATTTGGAGGGATAAGCGAGACATGAGTGGAGATGCAGAGATGATTTTCAAAAGAGCTTCTCGTTCCATTTCTGTAGCAGCAACGCCTTCGTTTTTTGCTTCCTTTCCTGTAAAACTATCCTCCATAGGTTTACCGTTCGAAGTGTCTTTCTCGTCACCAAGTGTTTTTGAACTCTCGATGGACTCGCTTTCCTTCATTTGCATGAGTAATTGACTTTGGTCAATACATTCCGCCGAAACTGACTGACGGCGACGAAATGCTGGACGCTCAGATGATTGACTATCATTTAATGCCAACGACGGTGATGATTGCAAGTCACCCACAGTATCCGTAATTTCGTGATCGTCTTCGCTACTCTCTTCGGAACTTTCATCAGATCTCTTGTCCTCTTCTTCAACCTCCTCTTTAGCCTCCTCTTGTTCGTTCGCTTCATCCTGGTATCCTTCCTCGTCCTCAATGTGGGCCGGAGCCTGCCGTGCGACGCTTTCACTCTCCCTCTCATTGCTTCCCGCCGCTGCGATATCAAATGTTTGCTCCGCGCTTTCTGCACCATTAACGTTACTGTTGCGAAGTATTCGAATCGTGTTCGAAAGAACTTCGAGTGGATCTTGTTGTGACTTTGCGTTCTCGACTAGTGCATCCGAGAGGAGAGCGAAAAGGTGAGATACCCCCAAAGTTTCGTTCAAATATGAACTCGCGTATTCATCGTAATGTTTGACTGTGACTTTAGATTTCACTCCATCGTCTTCGCTTTCTTCGTTATCATCGTCTCCTCCTTTCCCTTCTTGATCTTCTTTTCTGTGTTCGTCGCTCTCCTCCACCGTCTTCGTCTCATCGTTTTCGTCGTTGATATTGTCGTTATTAGAACAGAGTTTTCGGATATATTCGCGGACGTTGTTTGGTCTCTCGCTTAGCGTCGCAGATAACATCCGAGTGAACAAATCATCGATTTTGTGCGTACGAATGTATGCGTCGATGCTTTCGATGTGCGCTCTGTCTTCCATCTTTGGATTATGCCGCGCGCGATTCGAAATAATGAAGAGAAAAGTCAAACAAAGCAGAAGAAGAAGAAGAAGAACAGTGGTTCTCGTTCGTTCGTTCGGGGGAGGAATGGGTTATTTTTAGCGATTGGTCAAAAATACGACCGGGACGAGGGGAAAAGCTTGGAAAAAATTAAAAGAGAGAGCCCTCCCAACACCACCACCCCCAACGATACGCACGACTTGTTGGGAGATGTACCCTTGAAACACCTAAAAATATTGGAAGATAAAAAAGAAACGCGAAGACGCGCGCGATGTCCGCCATGCGCATAGAGGAGGAAGAACGAGAAGATGCTAAGAAACTGCATCGCGAAGCTCCGGATGGAGCCCCGTATTCTCAACCAGTAGAAAGAAAGAAGAAGGAGGAAAAGGAGGAGGAGGAAGACAAAAAAAAGACGGGGCACGGAAACCAAGCAGCGCAAACGAACGCGCGACGCTTGATTGACTGTCTCGTGGAGTGGTCGGATGTGATATCCTCTTTCATCAAGCGCGATCTCGATATTACGATTAACGACGATGGGAGCAGTATTCATAGCATTAGTGGGAGTAGTGGTGAAATATCACAGACGGCAACAGCAGCGATGACGACGACGACGACGACGGGCCCGCTTCGCGAAATAGAAAGGTGGAAAGAACGAAACGTAGAAAGACACACACTTTTCGAACAGCTGACTTGCCAAGAGATGAAAAAAACAGAGCAAAGCTTAGAAGATTCAATACAATCTGCGATAATAGAAGACCCGGAGCAGCGATCAAAAGCACATCAGACGCTCAATAAGTTCCGATATTTGCGTGAAAACCTTGACGCTTTGTGCGCTCAATCCGAGGAAAACGTGAAATTCCTCGCTACGTTAGAAGGGCATTTTGTGACCATCTCCCGCGGGTCCTTCAAACGTATCGCGAATTGCCTAGAGCCGACGCTTGAAGCACTTAGATTAGTTTGGATAATTTCGCGTTATTACTCTAACGATGACCGAATGGGGCAGCTCATGGGTCGAATAGCGGACGAATTATCACTGAGGATTAACTCTGAAATTGACCCAAAGCTGGTTTTAACGGCGTCTCCCGAAGACGAATGCGTTGCGAAAGAGAGAGCAGAAAATGACGAAGATCATCCCAGATTGCAGAAAACACCGACGTCAGTAAATATCGAATCATCGAAAAATGTACGCACGAATACGGGTGATACTCAAGGTAATAGCAATCATACGGTATCAGAGAAGCTACGGGATGCATCTTTAGCGCTGCGGAGTTGGAAGACCAATTATTTAAAAGTGCGAGAAAGTATAGAACAATCAAATCGAGATGCAAGATGGGAATTCGACCGCGAGCGACTCTTCTCTAGAACTGATCATATTGCGCGTGTGTGCGACGATTTAGGCGAAATGCTCGCGGCATCTTTAGATTTTCAAACCTTTTTGAGTCCCAAATTCCGAGCGGTAACTCTCGATCAAGTAGGTTTCGACGACGCGATGAGACGAGTTTCGAATATGAACAACCGAATTATTCGTTGCTCATTCAACGCATTTGATCCATCAAAAGCAGAAGACTGGGCCGATGGTGTTCAAGTTTTTAACGGAGATCGCGTCCGCATTGAGCGAGTCGTGAGATCATTCATTGACCAATCTTTTAAACATTCCACATCTGCCAAGGCAGCTTTTGAATTGCTCCACAGCTTTCGAGCTATGTTCAACAGTCCGACACTTCTGAAGAACTCAGGGTCGATAGGTGCTGGAAGAGATGACAGTTGTAATCGTGAGAGTTCTTCAATACGAACTTCTCCAGTTAGAGATGTTCTGAATAAACAGATGAGGGATACAACGCGGGACATTTTAGATCAGTTTGGTAGAGAAATCGATCAAACACAACACTATTTTCACACGCAAAGAAGAAATGTCCTATTACTGCGCAATCAACCTGGCGTGAGTGGTAAAATTGCGTGGTCTCGAGCTCTCTTTGTATCAGTTAGAAGAACTATGCGCATATTTAAGTACACATCTCTTGGAGAGGATATTCAAAGTTTGGCTGCTCTTGATATTGAGAACAAGTATCTTCATTTTTCCAAGTCTGTGTTAGATTATGAGAAAGAACTGGTACGAAATTGGAGCTCTGAAGTTGTTGATGAATCATTAACTAGTTTACGATCGTTTATTCTCATAAAGGATCCTATGGCAGGTTTGCTTTGTGTAAATGGAGGGCTTTCGCAATTATCGGTGCCTACGTTTCGACCGAATTTCCATGAAAATTTATCCGTTTTAATGCACGAAGCCAAGAGTATCTCGCAATTAGGACACGAAATTCCCTCAGCTGCGAAAGATTTCGTCTTGCAAGAAGATGTTTATCGATATCATCTGAATAGTTTGAAAGATGTTTGCTCGGAGTATTCACGGGTTACGTCTGGTCTGACATACCAAGAATTTACTTTACTAAAAAAACAATTGATGGAACTGGAAGAAGTATTTGAGCCAGGTTGCTCTAAATTGAACTGGAATGCGCTAGGCTTCAATACCTTTATTTATTCGGTACGCTGTGCGATCGATTCCTTTGAAAGAACAGTACTTGAAGTAAGACGTATCTCGAAATCGATCGAAGAGCTTACAGAAACGATATCTGAATTGAATTTCTTCTCTCCCTCCTACACAATGGAGGCAGAAAATGATGTTGGAGAGTTACCAGAATTAGCCGACGTGATGTGCACATTAGAACGCACTCGCGATGAAATCATGGAAAGAGCAGTTGGAAAATATAAGGAAGTTTCGAATCTTTTATCAGATATAGAATTTTGCGTCATTGGTACGCGATCCAAAAAGGCTGTGGAAATGCAAGCATTTTACGAATTTTCTGAGAAGGGAGTTTATCGCGCTCTCGTCAGGGCGATATGCTCTAGTTTACGCTCGTTTCGAAGGAATTTTGTATCTCGTCGTGGTGTTGAAAATGGTGCATTTTTTCGATGTTCAATTAAATTATGCTCACAAGATGTGGTCATATCTCCATCTTTACAAGATATTTCCACACAACTCAGCTCATTCGTCGATTCGATACAAAATATCGGATCAAAGTTTACCAGATGGATGCACGGCACTTGTCTCGAAGTGCTTCAGACACAATGTGTTGATGATGACGAAAGAAGCGATGAGGAATACGATGGTTGCTGCTATTACCGCGAAGGTACAGAGGATAGTGATATCCTCACAACGGCAGACAGCTCTGTTCAAAAAACAGAAGAAGATGCATTTGGTATTACATTTTCTCGTGATCTCAAGGCAACCATCGCATTTAACAAATCTACGCTTGTTTCACGCCGTGCAATTGAAAGACTTTCTCGAAAAATTGCGAAATATGTCGAAAGTTGGGGTAAGTTTCGGCACGCAACGAACACGAAAGATCGTAAAGATTCCCTGAAAACATTCACAGATCTTTCCGGTCTTGAGTTTGCACCGCTTGACGAATCATTCGGTTTGTTTAATCAATATAAGAGTAGAGTACTAGCGGATTCGAAACGACAATGGACCGTTTCGTGCGCAAGAATTGATGCAACGCCACTTATCATAGGGATTGCTCGAGAATGCGACATTTGGATCAAAGAGCTTTCGCACATTTCAGCAGTGCGGGACCGTAAAGTTCTAGCAGAAATTAATTCAAAAATTCAGGACGTGAACGATATAATAAACGCAGCTCCTTCAAGTATGGATGAAATAAAAGTTTTTCTTAGACTGGTCCAAGATATACGCATAGACTGGCAAACAGAAATAAAGATTCTGAAAATTAGAGACCGGATACAACTTCGCCTTCGTGCGCAACCAGAGGAGCCTCTATCACCATCATCACCACCATCAACAACAAACCATACCTCTGGTTGCTCGGATATGAAAGGCGTTTTAGAAACGTTGGCGAATTGGAAAGCTTTTGAAGAGAAGATTGAAAGAGTAGATGTGGACTTCCAGCACGTTCGTATGAAGTTTGAAGACCAATTACGTGAGGAGTTGAATTTATTTGAGAGTACGTGCGAAGAAACGCGAATTCATATGCTAAAATACGGACCAGCATCTGGTGAGAGTTTGCTAGACCTGCACGTCGGAGCATTGCGATTAAACGAGTTCAAATCGAAAATCGTTGATCTATGCAGTCGCCGCGACGCCTTGCGTGCCTCTGAAAAAGCATTTCAATTTTCTCCACGTCAGTTCTCGAGTTTGGTAGAATTGCGATCAACTATTGAAGAATATGAGAGCTGCTACGCGCTGTTCGAGAAATTTGATTCTAAAGTTAAACTTTTTTCGTGCGTGCCGTGGGATTCTATCGATATTGAACAACTGCGTGCAATTGCCCATGAATCCAAAAGGGATTGTGAATCAAACATTACAGAAACTCCTAAGACGCTTGAATTGATCATGAGCATTAAAAATAGCATAGCATTATTCGAAGAGACTCTGGATTTGTTTTGTATTCTAAAGTCACCAGCAATGCGTCCAAGGCACTGGGAAGAGCTAGCAAGAT
>Ga0181607_10000591_pt1 | contig 31505 bp, 27 predicted proteins | sample 041ome_9_FD_132420 | JGI IMG/M metagenome (GOLD analysis project Ga0181607, IMG submission 132420) | Coastal salt marsh microbial communities from the Groves Creek Marsh, Skidaway Island, Georgia - 041413US metaG (megahit assembly) | ecosystem: Environmental > Aquatic > Marine > Intertidal zone...
ATGGTGATATTGATGGCGATTTTTTAGAAGATGCCATGCTGGATGCGGGATTTGACGGAGACACCGATGCTTGAATTTGACAGAGTGCGACATGCGTATAACGGCACCCGGTCAGTCGATGATGTCAGCTTTTATGTAGAACGCGGCGAGGTGGTGTCGCTTTTGGGGCCGTCTGGTTGTGGCAAAACAACCTTGTTGCGGCTGGCAGCGGGCCTTGAAAAACCGCAGCAAGGATCGATCCGTCTTGACGGAAAATTGCTATCTGACACCAGCCTAACAGTGCCACCAGAACAACGCGGTATTGGCTATATGTTTCAAGATTATGCGTTGTTTCCGCATCTAACCGTGTTGCAAAATGTCACATTTGGTTTGTCAATCCGCGGCAGCGAGGCCACCAGGCGTGGCTTGGATGTTTTGGAACAGGTTGGTATTGAAAGTGCTGCCGATATGTTTCCGCACGAATTATCGGGAGGGCAACAGCAACGGGTTGCCTTGGCGCGGGCGCTAGCACCAAAGCCAGCAGTGATTTTGCTCGACGAACCTTATGCGGGCCTAGACAGCCGATTACGCGAGCGGATCCGCGACCAAATGCTGCACGTCTTAAAAGCTTCGGATGCGGTGGCGCTTATGGTGACGCATGATGCTGAAGAGGCAATGTTTATGTCTGACCGCATTATTGTTCTGCGCGATGGGCAGGTTGTGCAATCTGGCCGCCCGGTAAATCTATATTGCCAGCCAAGCAGCGCCTTTGTTGCTGAATTTTTTGGCGAGGTAAACCGCGTTGATGGTGTTGTTAAAGGTAACAAGGTGTCAACACCGCTTGGCGAATTCGACGTTCCTGACGGTTTGCGAAATGGCAATCATGCGAGTGTGATTATCCGGCATGAAGCATTATTCATCGACCCCGGCAATGATGGTGTTATTGCCGAAGTGATGGAATCGCGGCTGCTGGGGCGGGCGTCTTTAATCCATTTGTCAGTGCCCACAGGACGCAGCGATATTCACCTTCATGCGCGTATTCCAGGGTTGAATTCAATTGAAGCTGGCAGTCAGGTAAGAGTGCGGGTTGACCCCAGTCAAGCCTTTGTGTTTCGGGGCAATAGTCAAGCAGATTAACCAAGCGGTCTCGTGTTTTGCGTCCGCTGCCGTCTCGGTCATTATGCAATAGGTGTTTTTTGTGTGACTTTTTGATAGCGACCGCTTGTTCATAGCTACAGGCCTGTCTATAGTGATGAACTGTGCGCATCGCCACAAGGGCTGGGGCGCAACAACGAATTTATTGTGAGGAGCAAAAGCATGTTTGGCGGTTCATTTAGTATACTGCATTGGATTGTGGTTTTGGCGGTCGTCCTGCTGCTGTTTGGCGGTCGGGGCAAAGTGTCTGCCATCATGGGTGATTTTGGCAAAGGGCTGCGTAATTTCAAGACCGGCCTGAAAGGCCCTGAAGGTGAAGACAGTGCCGAAGAGCCAGCCGATGCCATCGAAGAAGCGCCGCGTCCGGCTGCCAAGAAAGCTGCGGCGAAGAAAGCACCTGCCAAAAAGGCCGCAGCTGCTAAAAAAGCCGCGCCAAAGAAGGCCGCGTCCAAAAAGACTTCGGCGAACAAGAAAGCTGCTGGCAAAAAAGCCGGCACCAAGTCATAGGCGCTAGGCACGCCTGATGCTCGATATCGGTGGTTGGGAGTTTTTGGTTGTGGCCTTTGTGCTGCTCATGGTTGTGGGCCCAAAGGATCTGCCAAAAATGTTGCGTGGGTTCACCCGCGCTATGCGGCAGGTGCGCAGCATGGCGTCAGAATTCGCCCGCGGCATGGAAGATTTAGCTGCCGAAAATGATCTTGGCGATCTGAAGAACACCATTGCCAATGTCAAAAGTGGCAACTTGTCTGATATCGCGGATGCCATTGATCCGGCTGGGGACTTAAAGGGTTCAGTGGCTGATATAAAATCCAGTGCCGACTTAGGTGCCGCATCAGGTGAACTGGCAGGGTTAAAAGATATTGGCGATGAGACCGGCGAACAAATCGTTGCCGCGACTGCGCCGAAACCTGCGCCGAAACCTACCCAAAAAACCAAGGCTAAGCCTACCAAGAAACAAAAGAGCTGAACGCCATGGCAGATCAGGACGCTACATCCTCTGAATTTGACGAAGGCCGGATGTCGCTGATTGCGCATCTGACGGAGTTGCGCAACCGCCTTGGCATAGCATTGGCAGCATTTTTGCTGTTGTTTCTGGTTAGTGTGGCGCCATGGCCGGGGACGACCAGCAATAGCATCGCCTATTATGTCTTTGTATTCCTGCAAGCCCCACTTGCCGAAATTTTAGAGGCAAAGGGTGGCGGGCGAATGATTTTTACAGCCCTTCACGAAGGGTTTTTTACGCAGATTAAGGTTGGGTTTTTTACCGCGCTATGCATAACCTTTCCCATCATCAGTATTCAGATTTGGAAGTTTATTGCGCCTGGGCTCTACAAGAATGAAAAGCAGGCATTTCTTCCATTTTTGATTGCCACGCCAGTGTTGTTTGCTGCTGGTGCTGCGATGGTTTATTATGTTGTTACGCCCATGGCATGGGGGTTTTTCGTATCGTTTGAAATGGGTGGTTCGGCCGGCGCTTTGCCAATCGAGCTAGAACCGCGGATTAGCGAATATCTATCATTAATGATGCGGTTGATTTTTGCCTTTGGTTTAGCATTTGAGTTGCCCGTTGTGTTGCTGTTATTGGCGCGTGCCGGCTTGATCACACCAGAAGGTCTTGCTGCCAAGCGCAAGATTGCCATTGTTGTGGCATTTGTTGTGGCGGCGATTTTGACACCACCAGATGTGATTTCACAATTGCTACTTGCTGTGCCAATTATATTATTATACGAGCTGTCCATTATTGGTGCACGCCTTGTCGTACCCCCTTATGAAAACGAATTTGATGATGCCTAGAGCGACATTGCCAAAAGTGCGTTGATACACCAATAAATACTGTTGTTGAATAGTAGAGTTTGATTATGCATGACATACGTTTCATCCGTGAGCATCCGGACCAATTCACCGCCGCCATGCAACGCCGCGCGGTTGGGGTAACGGCTGACGAGATTCTGGCAATTGACAGCAAACGCCGCAGTTTGCAGTCTGAAATTCAAGAGATGCAGTCACGCCGGAACGCCGCGTCAAAGGAAATTGGCGCGCGTAAGGCCAAGGGTGGCAATGCTGATGATTTGATCGCCGAGGTCAATGATATCAAAGCCAAAATGCCTGACCTTGAAACTGAAGAGGTGGCGCTGGCGGCTACGCTTGATGGGTTTTTACTAGAATTGCCAAATATTCTTGATGCGTCGGTGCCAGACGGTGCAGATGAATCTGATAATAGCTTGGTGCGCAGCGTTGGCACGATTCCACAATTTGATTTTTTGCCACAAGATCATGTCGCCATTGGTGAAAATTTGGGGCAAATGGATTTTGGCCTTGGCGCAAAGCTGGCTGGGGCGCGTTTTGTGGTGCTATCTGGGCAATTAGCGCGGCTAGAGCGCGCATTGGCAGCTTTTATGCTGGACACCCATACCACAGAATTTGGCTATACCGAGACCTTGCCGCCGGCTTTGGTGAACACCCGCACGATGACCGGAACCGGCCAATTACCAAAATTCGCTGAAGATTTGTATAAAACTGATGATAAATGGCTGATTCCAACCGCCGAGGTGCCGTTGACCAATATTGTGGCTGATGAAATTTTGGATGAGTCCCGCTTGCCCATGCGGATGACGGCCTATACCCAGTGTTTTCGCTCGGAAGCCGGATCAGCCGGCCGTGATACGCGCGGTATGATACGCCAGCATCAGTTTTCAAAAGTTGAAATGGTGTCGATCTGTCATCCCGACCATTCTAAAGAAGAATTAGAGCGCATGACGCACTGCGCTGAAACCATATTGCAAAAATTGGAATTGCCCTACCGGGTGATCAAATTATGCAGTGGTGATACCGGCTTTTCCGCACAGCAAACCTATGATTTGGAAGTCTGGCTGGCCGGTCAGGACGAAGGGCGGGGCATGTACCGGGAAATTTCATCCTGTTCAAATTGTGGACCATTTCAGGCCCGTCGCATGCGCGCTCGCTATCGCGACACGGCGAGTGGTGAGACCCGTTTTGTTCATACCTTGAACGGATCTGGATTAGCTGTGGGACGGACCTTGATTGCGGTGCTTGAAAATGGCCAGCAAAGCGATGGAACGGTTGTTTTGCCCGCCGCCTTGCATAGCTATATGGGCACTGACAGGCTGGTGCCGGTGGCCGCAGCTTGATGGATGCGTCAGCGGTAAAGCCGGTTGGGCGCATTTTGCTCAGCAATGATGATGGCGTTGATGCCATTGGTCTAAAGGTTTTATATGATATCGCCACCCAGCTTAGTGACGATGTATGGGTAATTGCCCCCTCTGAAAACCGCTCTGGAGCGTCGCGTTCTATAACATTGCGGCGTGACGTGGCAATCCAGCAATTGGGCCCAAAGCGCTATAGCTGCTCGGGAACGCCAAGCGATTGTATTATTTTCGGGGTCACCCAAATTCTTGATGGCCTGCCAGATTTGGTGCTAACCGGCATTAATCATGGTATGAATGTCGCCGATGATATTTTATATTCAGGCACTGTGGCGGGGGCTATGGAAGCGGCTGTTCTGAACGTGCCGGCGATTGCCTTATCACAACGGCATGGCCGCGATGACATCGCCGATTATGCGCCAAGTCAGCGTTTTGGGGTGTCGGTTGTTCGGCACTTATGGAACACCGGCATACCGAACCGGATGGTTATGAATGTGAATTTTCCCAAAACCGATGCCGACCAAATCAAAGGTATAAAACCAGCTTATCTTGATCGTCATAAGCTAGGAGATGTTGTTATCGCTGGCGAGGCTCACAATCATTTTCGGCTTGGCCCGTTGCATAGTGATCCGCAAAAAGCCGCCGGTAGTGACCGCGCGGTTCTTGATGAAGGCTGGATTTCACTTACCCCCTTGATCATGGATGTAACAGCGCACGATATGATGGCGGCTTTGTCACCGAAAAGGCTGACACCAGAGCCGGTTTAATGCAGGAATTTGACACCCAAAAAGCACAGCTCATTATGGCGCTTCGGGGCTTGGGGTTTTGGATGCGGCGGTCTTGTCGGCGTTGGAATCTGTGCCGCGTGAATTATTTGTACCAGACGCATTACGCCAGCACGCCTATGAAAATGCGTCGCTGCCGATTGCGCTTGAGCAAACCATTAGCCAGCCCTATGTGGTAGCACGTATGACCGAGGCCTTGCGCCTGACAGGGCGTGAACGTGTCTTGGAAATAGGCTGTGGCAGCGGCTATCAGGCGGCAATATTAACATTTTTATGCCGCCGGGTGTATTCGATGGAGCGGCTAAAGCCGCTATTGGTCGATGCTGAAAACCGGCTGCGTGATTTGCGTATTTCAAATATCAGCCTGCGGCATGGCGATGGAACGAAAGGCTGGCCCGAAGCGGCGCCTTTTGACCGCATCATTTTAACCTGTGGTACAGCAAAAATTCCTGACGCCCTGTTGCAGCAACTGAAAATTGGCGGCATCATGGTGGCACCAGAAGGCGATTTTAAGGATCAGCACCTTGTTGTCATAACGCGGTTAGAGACTGGTTTTGAACGCAAAGTGCTAATGCCCGTCACTTTTGTGCCATTGATAGAAGGGTATTAACCATGCTGCTACGACATCGCCATACTGCGATAATTTTGCTGGGATTTGCCTATGCCGGCATGCTGTCTGGCTGTTCGGCGCCTAATCTAAGTCTGACACGGGACACGCCAGCGCCGGTATCTGTGGCCCCTTTGCGCCAAGGTGTTGAGGCGGTGCCGGCAAATGGCATTGTTACGGTGCGCCAAAATGACACGATTTATGATGTCGCCACACGCTATGAGGTTACCCCGCAATCAATCATTCAGGAGAATAATTTATCTGCACCGTTTCGTTTACGGGCTGGAGAATATTTGAAAGTAACACCGCCGCGTGAACATATTGTCCGCATTGGGGAATCAATCAGTGTTATTTCACAGCGCTATGCCGTTAGCCCGTTTCAATTGGCGCAGCTCAACAATCTGAAGGCGCCTTTTGCGCTAACCGCTGGGCAGCGGCTGCAATTGCCTAACAGTTTGGATTTTAGCGTATTGGATACTGGGGTGCCAAAAGGCGGTGAGAGCGTCGCCCTTGCGCAGCCAGCCCCCTCAACAAATGCTACATCGCAGCCACGCAAACGTTTTGTGGCGCCCAAATTAAACCAAGAGGGGTTCAGCTGGCCGGTCGAAGGTGAGATCATCACAGAATTCGGACCATCTGCACGCGGGGTTCATAATGATGGGGTCAATATTGCCGCCAATTCCGGGGCACCTGTAACGGTTGCGGCAACCGGAACTGTTGCATTTGTCGGTGATAATATCAAAAATTTTGGCAAGCTGGTTCTGGTCAAGCATGATGGCGGCATTATTACCGCCTATGCACATTTGAGTGAAATCGCTGTCAAAGAAGGGGATGTTCTGCGTGCCGGACAAGCTATTGGCAGTGTTGGTGCAACCGGGCGTGTTGATAGCCCACAATTGCATTTCGAAATCCGTAAATCACGCCAGCCGGTCGACCCACGCACATTGATTTCCTAGGTCGCGGAAAATCCCTTTTTCAGCCCGCCAGCTATGGCCGCAGCGGGGTTTCGGTGCGCGCAGCAAGGTCAGTGATATATTGCCACGCCACGCGGCCAGAGCGGGCGCCACGCCCAATTGACCATGCCAAAGCCTCAGCTCTAACATCACGATCACCAGCTTGTATATTGAAATAATTAATATATTCATTTATCATTTCAAGATAGGTATCTTGATCAATCGAATGGAACCCGATCCACAATCCAAAGCGGTCGGACAATGACACAGTTTCTTCAGTGGTTTCTGACGGGTTGATGGCTGATGAGCGTTCATTTTCCATCATTTGCCGCGGCATTAAATGGCGACGATTAGAGGTGGCATAAAAAATAACATTATCGGGGCGCCCCTCAATGCCGCCATCAAGCGCTGCTTTTAATGATTTATAGGTGCTTTCACCATGTTCAAACGCCAAATCATCTGAAAATACGATGAATTGCCGGTCAATTTGGGCCAAAAACCCCATGAGTAGCGGCAAATCAGCAATATCTTCACGGTGAATTTCAACAAGGGCGCAATCCAACCCGGCGGCGAGAATTGTGCCATGCACGGCCTTGACCAGTGACGATTTGCCGGTGCCACGCGCACCCCACAATAGAGCGTTGTTGGCTGGCAATCCTTTGGCAAATGCGGTGCTGTTTGACAATAGTAGATCGCGCTGTTCATCAACGCCGCGCAGCAGCGCGATATCCAGCCTGTTTACCGATGCAATGGGTGTCAGTTGCCGGATGTCGGCATGCCAGACATAGGCATCGGCTATTTTCAGCTGGCGGCTGTCGGGAAGGGGGGGCGTCTGGCGTTCCAGCGCATCCGCGATGCGGGTAAGTTGGCGTAAAATTGCGTCATCACTGGAATTTGTCATTTGAGAAACTCATTAAAATGGGATGGTGGTAGAAAAACTAGTCTGAAAGGACATATGGGTCATTGCAGCAAAGCGCAAGGGCCGTTATGGTCCCTATAGATTTTATCATGATAACCGGAGAGACTTTGACATGTTTACCACCACTGCATTCGCACAATCAACCGGCGGTCTAGCTGAAGGCGGTTTTGGCCTGTTGCCCATCATTTTCGTGATGGTCATCTTTTATTTCCTTCTCATTCGCCCACAGCAAAAGCGCGCCAAACAGCATAAAGAGATGCTAGCCGCCATTCGCCGTGGTGACAAGATCGTTACATCCGGTGGATTGACTGGTAGTGTTGTAAAGGTTGTCGATGATAGTGACACTGTTGAAGTCGAAATCGCCAAAGATGTAAAAGTACATATCGTTCGGGCAATGATTGCTGATATTCGCGGGAAAACCGAACCTGTAAAGAAATAGATCGTTCCGAAGGCGGCAGGGTGCGTGGGTAACATATCCTGATATTTTACTCTGATAATACATCCTGCCGTGCGGACTCCCCTTCAGCATATGATTTTTGAGCGAGACTGATCGCCATGCTACAATTTCAAATCTGGAAACGACTGCTTGTTGCTGTGGTCATTGCGAGCGGCCTAGTTTATGCGCTGCCGAATCTTCTTACTGGCAGTGCTGCAAATTACTTGCCGGGCCAAAAGATTAATCTGGGTCTGGATTTGCGGGGCGGGTCGCATCTGTTGTTGCGGGTTGATGTAGAGGCTGTTCAAAAGGAACGTTTGGAGACGATTTCTGAGACTATCCGGCAAGAGTTTCGGGGTGCCAAAATCCGCTTTAGCGGGTTAGATGTGCGCGGCGGTGCTGTTGTTGTCAGGCTGCGTGACCCTAGTGACGCACCAGCGGCCCAGCCTATTTTTCGTGATTTGGGGCAAGGCGTTTCCGTTGGCACAGATAACGAAACCTACAAAATAGCCTTTAATGAGGCCGGTCTGGCTGAATTGCAGACCCAAACGGTGCAGCAATCAATCGAAATTATCCGGCGCCGGCTTGACCCGGACGGCACCAAAGAGCCTGTGATTCAACGCCAAGGGCAGGACCGTGTTCTTGTGCAACTGCCGGGTGTTGATGATCCAGAAGCTGTAAAACGCCTGCTTGGGCGCACCGCAAAGCTGACATTCCAGTTGGTTGACACCAGAATGACCGCCGCCGAAGCGCTTGACCGTGGCCGCACGCCGCCCGGCACCATTTTGTTAAAAAGCATAACTGATGATGGTCGCAGCTATGTTGTTGAGAAGCGCGTTATGGTCAGCGGCGAAATGCTCGACAGTGCGTCTGCTGGCATTGATCAAAACAACCACCCGGCGGTCAATTTTGCGCTTAATTCTGTGGGAGCGCGTAAATTTGGCAAGGTGACAGGTGAAAATATTGGCAGGCCTTTTGCGATTATTCTAGACGGAGAGGTGGTGTCTGCGCCGGTCATACAATCGCAAATTTTTGGGAGTGGTCAGATCACTGGCAATTTCACCGTTGCTGAAACAAATGAGCTGGCATTAATTTTACGGGCTGGTGCTTTACCGGCACCGCTTATCGTGATGGAAGAACGCTCAATTGGCCCAGGACTTGGCGCAGATTCGGTCGCCGCAGGTGAAATTGCCGCGGTTATCGGGCTGATTTTGGTCGCAATATATATGGTGCTGAGCTATGGCCTGTTTGGGGCTTTGGCCGATGTGGCGTTGGTCGCCAATATCATTTTGATTGTGGCGGCGCTGTCGGCATTGCAAGCGACCTTAACCCTACCCGGTATCGCCGGCATTGTCTTGACGATGGGTATGGCCGTTGATGCAAATGTGTTGATTTTTGAGCGCATCCGCGAAGAATTGGCGCGTGGGCGCTCGGTGCTAGCGGCTATCGACGGTGGCTATCAGCGCGCTATCTCGACCATCATTGACTCGAATTTGACAACCTTGTTCGCGGCGCTGTTCCTCTATGTTTTTGGGTCTGGGCCAATCAAAGGCTTTGCTGTGACCCTGGCGATTGGCATTATCACGTCAATGTTCACGGCGGTCATGGTCACACGGCTATTTATCGTTTTGTGGGTTGAACGCAAACGTCCATCCACAATAACGTTGTAAGTGAGAGGGCTATCCTATGCGACTAAAATTGGTTCCCAGCGATACCTCGATTGATTTTCTAAAGTACCGCCAGTTCGGCGCAGTGTTTTCGGTGGTGCTTGTGGTTGCCTCTATCGCGCTGTTCTTTGTCCAAGGGCTAAATCTTGGCATCGATTTTAAAGGCGGTATTTTGATTGAGGCGCGCAGCACCAATGGCCCAGCCGATGTTGCTGGCTTGCGTCAAGACCTTGGCAAACTTGGGCTAGGCGATATTAGCCTTCAGAGTTTTGGGGCTGAGACTGATGTTTTGGCGCGTGTGCAACGTCAAGAGGGTGACGAATCCGCACAGATCGCCGCCATTAATGCCATTACCACGACACTGGGCGAGGGCTATGATATTCGCCGCACCGAATTTGTTGGGCCGACCGTAGGGGCTGAGCTCGCTGAAAAAGGTATGCTGGCGGTAGGCTGTGCATTGTTGGCAATTATGCTGTATATCTGGTTTCGGTTTGAATGGCAGTTTGCGATCGCGGCTATTTTGGCGTTGGCGCATGATATTTTGTCGACGATCGGCCTGTTCGCGGTGACCAGTTTTGAGTTCAACCTCGCTACCGTGGCCGCGATTTTGACAATCGCTGGCTATTCAATCAATGATACCGTTGTTGTGTTTGACCGGGTGCGCGAAAATTTACGGCGCTACAAATCATATGAGTTGGCTGACATCATCAATAAATCACTCAACGAAACCTTGTCTCGTACGGTGATGACCTCATTTACGACCTTGCTCGCACTCGTGGCGATTGCAGTATTTGGCGGTGCTGTGCTTCGTGACTTTGCGCTGGCGATGATCTGGGGCGTGGTGATAGGCACTTACTCGTCCATTTTTGTCGCGGTTGGCCTATTGTCGCGTTTCGATATCAAAAATAACGAAACCGATGATGATGGTGTCAATGTGCCTGAATACGAACGGTCATGACATGGATCATGAGAAACATAACGACAGTGATCTTATAAAAATCAAAACCATTGACGCCAGCGGCGATCTGCAAATCATCCATGGCTATGGTGATAATGGGTTCCGGATCAGCGGCACCAGATGGGCTGGGTCTGTTATTGTGGCGCCGCGGCGAAGCGCTTTATGGTCGCCGCCACCAGAAGATTCTTTGACAGCTGCTACATTTTTACCGCTATTCCAAGATGTCATACCACCGTTGCTAGTGCTTGGTGTCGGCGCTGCCCCGATGCAGCCGTTATCGGGGCTGGCAAATGATCTAAAACAGCATGGAGTAGCCCTAGAGGTGATGTCGACCCCGGCTGCCTGCCGAACTTGGAATGTCTTGATCAGCGAAGGGCGCGATGCCGTGGCAGCATTATTCGCGGTGGCCTGATGCCAGAACAGCTGATGGAGGCGTCGGCAAAATCGGCGCGTGAGGCCCTAAAAAATCTAAAAAACCAGTCCGACCCACGGGGTAGACCCTTAGCACTGTGCCTGATGTCTGAAACTCCAGACAGCCAAGTGTTTGCGGCATCCCTATTGGAGCTTGGCTTGAGCTTGGATCAGGCGCTTGTGACACCAAGCGAATCATTGTTGGCGATGATTCGCTTACAATGGTGGATTGATGAATTAAAACGCGATAGTGCGGATACCGCGCCATTGGTGCTACGGTTGCGTGCTTTAATCGCCAAGCGCCCCGATTTGCTTGCGGAATTAACCGCGCTAATCACACTCTGGCAAGATGCCAGCCAGACCGAAAACCGCAACAGCAATGAAGGCTGGCAGGCATTATGGCGGTTGCTTGCAGTGCAGCTTAATGCTGAACCTGAACATACTGTTATTGTTGGGCAATTTGCCTTTATGCCGGCACCGCATGACACAGGCGAAGCGGCTGTGCCTGCGCTCATTCGCGACAAGCAAAAGCTTTTGGGGTTGCGATGCAATGCGGCTGGTGGTCATTGCCAATGGCTATATTTGTTGGCGTGCTTTGGTCGCTACAATCACGCCCGCACATCCCGCCAAATGGAGGCCACGCAGTCGCCGCTCCTTGGCTGGCATATTTTATGCTGGCTTTTTGGTCTTCCGCCAAAATTGTGATGGCGCAGGTGGGTTAGGCTTTTGCCGACCACTGTTTTATGCTGTCCAATGCCCGCGCCGCATAGGCGGCTTTGCGATCACGGCCGCGTGGCCGACGCCCCCGTTCATCGGTTGGTAATTCCGGGAACAGGCCAAAATTCACATTCATCGGCTGAAAACTATCAGCCATGGCACCACCGGTAATATGGGACAGTAATGCACCATGAGCGCTATCAACCGGTGGCGGTGTCCATGTGTCACGCAACCTCTCAGCTGCTGCCATACGCCCCGCCAGCAGCCCAATAGCCGCTGATTCAACATAGCCCTCTACACCGGTGATTTGCCCGGCAAAGCGCAAGTTGGGGCGCGCTTTGAGACGAAGCTGGCCATCAAGCAGGCGTGGTGCATTAATGAAGGTGTTACGATGCAACCCGCCCAAACGGGCAAACTCTGCATTTTCAAGGCCAGGAATTGTCCGAAAAATACGGATCTGCTCGGCATATTTCAGCTTTGTTTGAAAGCCGACCATATTATACAGCGTGCCAAGCGCATTATCCTGACGAAGCTGGATAACCGCATGCGGCCGCGACCGGTCATGTGCATTTGTTAAGCCAACGGGCTTCATTGGTCCCCAGCGCAAAGTTTCATGGCCACGTGATGCCATCACCTCGATGGGCATACAGCCATCAAAATAAGGGGTGTTTTCTTCCCATTCTTTAAACACCATCTTATCACCAGACAACAACGCGTCGATAAAGCTGTCATACTGCGCTTTATCAAAAGGGCAATTGATATAATCCTTACCGTCACCGCCATCAGTAGATTTGTCATAGCGTGACTGGAACCATGCGACATCTAAATTGATGCTGTCAAAATGGATGATCGGCGCGATTGCATCAAAAAATGCTAAATCTTCTTCACCGCCCCATTTACGGATAGCCTCGGCAAGCGCCGGTGAGGTTAGTGGGCCTGTCGCCACGATCACTTGATCCCATTCATTGGGAATGACCGTGACCTCTTGGCGTTCAATAGTGATCAGTGGATGCGCCGACAAAACCGCTTCAATTGAGGCCGAAAATTGATCGCGATCAACAGCTAACGCACCGCCCGCCGGCACTTTTTCAGTATCTGCAGTTTTTATAATAAGCGATTGTAATTGCCGCATTTCTTCGTGCAAAACGCCAACAGCATTCGCGGTGGCATCATCTGAACGAAACGAATTTGAACATACAAGCTCTGCCAATCCCTCGGTTTGGTGCGCATCGGTCATGCGTGTTGGGCGCATTTCATGCAGAACCACCGGGATGTTTTTGCTTGCAATTTGATAGGCAGCTTCGCAGCCTGCCAAGCCACCGCCAATGATGTGAATGGGGGCGTGTTGGTTGGTCATTATGAGGCCTTTTTCAGCAGCCGGGCCAAATAGGTGCCAGTATGCGATCCAGCAACTTTGGCGACGTCTTCCGGAGTGCCCTCAGCCACCACTAAGCCGCCGCCATCACCGCCTTCAGGCCCCAGATCAACAATCCAATCAGCGGTCTTTATCACATCCATGTTATGTTCAATGACGATCACGGTGTTGCCATGATCAACAAGCTCCTGCAACACCTCTAGCAATTTTGCTATATCGTGAAAATGCAAGCCAGTGGTTGGCTCATCGAGGATGTAGATGGTACGTCCAGTAGCGCGGCGCGACAATTCTTTGGATAGTTTCACCCGTTGCGCCTCGCCACCTGACAAAGTCGTTGCCTGTTGGCCAATCCGAACATAACCAAGGCCCACACGGAACATGGTTTCCAGCTTTTCGCGAATGGCTGGCACCGCCTTAAAATACTCAACGCCTTCCTCAACGGTCATATCAAGGACATCGGCAATCGATTTGCCGCGCCAAGTGATCTCGAGGGTTTCGCGGTTATAGCGGCGACCTTTACAGCTATCGCAGGTGACATACACATCCGGCAAAAAATGCATTTCAATTTTGATAAGCCCGTCGCCTTGACATGATTCGCAGCGGCCGCCCTTTACATTGAAAGAAAACCGGCCAGGCGCATAGCCCCTGGCTTTGGCTTCGGGAAGGCCGGCAAACCATTCACGGATTGGCGTAAATGCGCCGGTGTAAGTGGCTGGATTTGACCGCGGGGTTCGGCCAATTGGTGATTGATCGATATCGACAACTTTATCAAGCAGTTCAGCGCCATAAATGGCTTTATGCGGGGCTGGCATATGGCGCGCCTTGTGCAGTCGCCGCGCCAATGATTTCCACAATGTTTCCAACACCAAAGTCGATTTTCCGCCGCCTGAAACGCCGGTAACACAGGTTAAAACGCCAAGCGGGAACTGCACGCTCACATGCTGCAGGTTATTGCCATAGGCATCTTCGACACGGATATACCGCCCTTTGCGTGCTTTACGGCGGGTTTTTGGAACAGCAATGGAGCGCTTTCCAGACAAATACTGGCCGGTAAGAGAGGCCGGATTAGCCATGATTTCTGGTGGAGTGCCGGCGGCAATCACAGCGCCGCCGTGAACACCGGCCCCAGGCCCCATATCGACAACATAATCGGCCAACAAAATGGCTTCTTCATCATGTTCAACAACTAGCACTGTGTTACCAAGATCGCGCAATCTTACCAAGGTTGCTAACAGCCGATCATTATCACGTTGATGCAGCCCAATTGACGGTTCATCCAAGACATATAAAACGCCGGTCAGTCCCGAGCCGATTTGTGATGCCAAGCGGATGCGCTGTGACTCGCCGCCTGACAAAGTGCCGGAATTGCGAGATAACGCCAGATAGCCAAGCCCGACATTAACCAAAAAACCTAGCCGCTCGTTAATTTCCTTCAAAATCCGCGCAGCAATTTCAGATTCTTGGCCTTGCAGCTTTTGACTTAAATCATCAAACCATTGGCGGGCATCAGCAATCGACAGTCTGGTAATATCTGAAATATCACAATCGTCGATTTTAACGGCCAGCGCTTCGGCTTTTAGGCGTTTGCCACCGCAAACGTCACAGGGCTGGTTGGCACGGAATTTTTCAAGCTCTTCACGCACCCAAGACGAGTCTGTTTCACGGTAACGCCGTGCCAAATTCGGCATCACACCTTCAAATGGCTTGGTGGTTTTGTAGGATCGCATGCCATCGTCAAATTCCATGGTCACCGGCATCGTGCCAGACCCGCTAAGGATGATCGAGCGCACATCCTCATCCAATTCATTAAACGGCACATCAAGAGAGAATTTGAATTGTTTGGCGAGTGATTCGAGCGTCTGAATGTAATAGCGTGAACTGCTTGACGACCATGGCGCCAAAGCCCCGTTACGCAGGCTAATCTGGCCGTCTGGCACAACAAGCTGTTGTTCAAAATGGCTGCTAACCCCCAAACCGTCACAGGCAGTGCAGGCGCCAAAGGGATTGTTGAATGAAAACAAGCGGGGCTCTATTTCGTCGATCGTAAAGCCTGACTCAGGACAGGCAAAACGTGCCGAAAACACAATGCGTTCGTCACGATCAGCAAAATCGGCAAAGGCGAGCCCATCGCTAAGGCTTAGCGCTGTTTCCAGTGAGTCAGCAAGCCTGACCGCCAATTCATCAGGGTCGCCGGTGATCACCAGCCGGTCAACCACAACTTCGATATCGTGTTTTTTCTGTTTATCAAGGGTGGGGGTATCATCGACATCATAAATTTCCCCATCAATGCGCACTCGGCTAAAGCCGCGGCGGTGCAATTCGCCCAGCTCTTTGCGATATTCACCCTTTCGGCCACGCACGATCGGCGCCAACAGATATAGGCGGGCACCATCATCCAGTGCCAATAATATATCAACCATCTGGCTGACCGTTTGGCTGCGGATTGGCAGGCCAGTCGTTGGCGAGTAGGGGGTGCCAACGCGGGCCCACATCAGCCGCATATAATCATATATTTCAGTTACCGTGCCGACGGTAGACCGCGGGTTGCGCGACGTGGTTTTTTGTTCGATGGAAATCGCCGGTGATAAGCCCTCAATTAAATCAACATCGGGCTTTTGCATCATTTCCAAAAATTGCCGTGCATAGGCTGATAGTGATTCTACATAGCGTCTCTGGCCTTCGGCATAAATGGTATCAAATGCCAGCGAAGACTTGCCCGAACCGGACAAGCCGGTAAGCACAATCAACCGGTCGCGTGGTAAATCGATATCGACATTCATCAGATTGTGTTCGCGGGCGCCCCGCACAGAAATAACGCGTGGTTCGCTGCCCACAGAACTTTTGATGGCGCGCGGTGAGAGACCGGTATATGGGGTGTTTTTGGTTTCGTTTGGCATGCGGCAGACTATAGACCGTCTGGCCCCGATATAACCAGTCTTTTTACAGCATTTCAGCACCCAAAAAACATATTTGCATTTTTGTCAAAATACTGGGAATTGACTTGTCAGAACATACCGTGGGTGGGTAGTCTATCGAGAGTATAATTTTCACCCTCCCAAAGGAGCATGGATGTCATGGCAGGCAGTATTAACAAAGTGATTCTCGTTGGCAATCTTGGACGTGACCCAGAAGTTCGGGCGACACAAGATGGCAGCAAAATCGTTAATTTGTCGTTGGCCACGTCAGAGCGCTGGAAAGACCGCAATTCTGGTGAACAGCGGGAACGCACCGAATGGCATAGAGTGGTTATTTTCAATGAAAATCTGGGTCGTATCGCTGAACAATATCTGCGTAAAGGTTCGACCTGTTATATCGAAGGTCAATTGCAAACCCGAAAATGGACCGACCAACAGGGCGCCGAAAAATACACAACAGAAGTGGTTTTGCAGCGGTTTCGCGGTGAGTTGACGCTGCTTGGTGGGCGTGGTGATTCGTCAATGGGTGGCGGCTATGGCGGTGACCCTGATGGCTATGACTCGCCGCAGAACAACGCGTCCAGACCTGCATCGGGCGCGACCCCACCACCTATGCGTGACAGCTCTGATCTTGATGACGATATTCCATTCTAAAACATATAGTTAAATCTAAAATCTTAAACGGCATCTTATGTATTTTGTAAGGTACCGTTTTTTTTGCAAAAAAATTCACAAAATCACAATATTTAGTGTCAAACAGGCCGGCAATCATGTAAATATAGTGGTGCTGCACGATTGTTTGTTTTGACTAATTGCGGCGGAAAGATAGTTGATTGTGAACGAGACATCTGGCCCAGTGAATCCGACGATTTCAATCTCGGATGAAATGCGTAAATCCTATTTGGATTACGCGATGAGCGTGATTGTATCACGCGCACTTCCTGATGTACGCGATGGCCTAAAGCCGGTCCACCGCCGCATTTTATATGCGATGATGGAAGGCAATTACGATTGGTCAAAAGCGCCGCGGAAATCTGCCCGTATTGTTGGTGACGTCATGGGTAACTATCACCCGCATGGTGATAGCTCTATCTATGAAGCCATGGTCCGCATGGCACAGCATTTTTCGATGCGGTTGCCCTTGGTCGATGGCCAAGGGAACTTTGGATCGGTTGACGGTGACCCGGCAGCGGCAATGCGCTACACCGAATCCCGTTTGGCACGGGCTGCCGAAAGTCTTTTGCGTGATATTGACAAAGACACTGTTGAATTTACCCAAAACTATGATGAAACCCAGCAGGAACCAACTGTGTTGCCAGCAGAATACCCGAACTTGCTGGTCAATGGTGCAAACGGCATCGCAGTGGGAATGGCCACCAATATTCCGCCGCACAACCCGGGCGAGGTGATTGCGGCGTGTGAAGCCTATGTGAAAAACCCGGACATCAGCACCGAAGAGCTTATTGACATTGTGCCGGGCCCGGATTTTCCAACTGGTGGATTGATTATGGGACGGCACGGCATCCGTGAGGCCTATAACACCGGCCGTGGGTCGATTATCATGCGCGCTAAGGCCGAGGTGCAGACCAACGCCCGCGACCGCGAGGCGATCATCATTCACGAAATCCCTTATCAGGTAAATAAAGCGCAACTGCTTGAGCGCATTGGCGAAATGGTCCGTGAAAAGACCCTTGAAGGTATTTCTGACATTCGCGATGAGTCGGACCGCAATGGCATGCGCGTGGTGATCGAGATCAAACGTGACGCATCAGGCGACGTGGTGTTAAACCAGCTTTATCGCCACACCAGATTGCAAACCAGTTTCCCGGTAAATTTGCTGGCGATGAACGCCGGTCGGCCGGTTCAAATGGGCCTCAAAGACGTGATTGTGGCGTTTTGCCATTTCCGCAAGGAAGTCGTTGTGCGGCGTACTACATTTTTGCTTGGCAAGGCGCGTGATCGTGCGCATATTTTGGCCGGGTTAATGGTGGCACTGGCGTCAATTGACGTCATCATCGAAATGATCAAAAAAGCGCCAGACGCTGAAACCGCCCGTAATACATTATGTGCCACCGCCTGGCCAGCGGCCGAGGTTGCCGATTTTATCGCGCTGATTGATGACCCCGGCCACGAGGTGGTTGATGGGCACTACACCTTGTCAGAAACCCAAGCACGGGCAATCTTGGAATTGCGTTTGCAGCGTTTGACCGGCATGGAACGCACCAAATTAAGTGATGAGACCCAAGAGCTTGCCGAAAAAATTGCCGATTATCTTGACATTCTCGGATCTGAAACCCGCGTCAATCAAGTCGTTTTAGACGAGCTGGCCGCGGCGCGTGAACGCCTTGCTGACCCGCGCCGTACCGAGATCACTGACCAGCTTGGTGATCAGGACGATGAAGACCTTATTCAACAGGAAGATATGGTCGTGACGGTCAGTCACCGTGGCTATATCAAGCGGGTTCCGCTGTCAGTGTACCGCGCGCAGCGGCGTGGCGGTAAAGGCCGTGCTGGCATGAAAACCCGGGATGAGGATTTTGTCACCCGGCTGTTTGTGACAAATACCCATACGCCAATTTTGTTCTTTACGTCCCGTGGTATGGTCTATCAGCTAAAATGTTACAAATTACCTGAGGCGGCGCCGCAATCACTTGGCAAGGCAATGGTCAATATTTTGCCAATTGAACCAGATGAAACAATTAACACCGTCATGCCGATGCCGGAAGATGAAACAAGTTGGGGCGCGCTCAATGTCGTGTTTGCCACGGCCTCTGGCAATGTCCGGCGCAATAATTTGAGTGATTTTACCAATATCAAACGCAACGGTAAAATCGCCATGAAGCTGCAGGATGGCGATGACCTAGTCGGGGTTATGCCGTGTAGTGAAAGCGATGATGTTTTGCTGGCAACGCGCGACGGTAAGGCCATTCGCTTTGGGGTAGACGCGGTACGGGTGTTCCGTGGCCGTGACAGCACCGGGGTGCGCGGTGTGCGGCTACTCGGAAAAGACCGGGTGGTGTCGATGTCAGTGATATCTGATACCGACAATCAATTTATTCTGTCTGTGACCGAAAATGGCTATGGCAAGCGTACGCCTGTTGATGATTACCGGCGGTCTGGGCGTGGCGGGCAGGGGGTTGCCAATATTGAAACCAGCCCGCGTAACGGCAAGGTAATGGCATCATTTGCGGTGGTTGATGAAGATCAGCTGATGCTGGTCACAAATATGGGCCAAGTAATCCGTATTCGGGTGCATGGTGGCGAGGGCGACTCTATCCGCATCGCCAGCCGAAAAACTCAGGGCGTAAGATTGTTTGACGTTGCCGATGATGACAGCGAGAAGGTGGTGTCTGCCGGTCTGGTTCGCGAAACTGACGGTGATGATGAAGCCCAAAACGGTGTTGAGACCCAAAGCGACGCTGCGGTGCCTGCCGAAGCTACCACAACAAACAGTACCGATACCGCCGATAATGCAGATGTGGACCTAGCTGCGCCGCTTGATGAAGCCGGTGAGGACGATAAATGACGGCCCGAATAAGCATCTACCCCGGCACATTTGATCCGTTAACATACGGTCATATAGATATTATCGAACGGGCAGCGCGTCTTGGCGACCAGCTTATCGTCGCGGTTGCCGAAAATAGCGGAAAACACCCACTGCTGACGGTTGAAGAGCGTACTGCGCTGGTGGCCCATGAATTAAAACGGATTAACGCCAGCAACAATCTACCGCATCCGGTCCTGGTAAAAAATTTTTCTGGGCTATTGACAGATTTTGCTGACCGGCAAGGCGCGCATGTCGTAATAAGAGGGCTACGCGCTGTGGCGGATTTCGAATATGAATTTCAAATGGCCAGCATAAACAAACGCCTCCACGGTGAATTGGAAACAGTGTTTTTAATGGCCGCAGAACAACAACATTTTGTCGCCTCGCGGTTTGTGAAGGAAGTCGCGCGGTTTGGCGGCGATGTGTCTAGCTTTGTGCCGCAAAATGTGGCCGAGATACTCGCCAAAAAGAATCTGTGATATTATTATTGTGGCTTGATGCTGTTAGGCGTGCCAAAAACCCATCGTCTGTATGCAGATTTAAGCTAAATTTTTGCGCAGTTGGCTGCAATATAATTTTCGCACGGGTATCAGCGGGCAGCATTCCCACCACCAATAGTCAATCACTCAAGGCTGGCGTCAATTTTCTTTTGTGAATAAGGGTTTTTAGGGTTTACAGAGATTTATGTCATCTCTATACAAAGGGCACTTGGCGTAGCGTTTGTAAGGCCAAGCCCGTTTATAACGGTGTTATAAAGGGCGCGTAGCTCAGTTGGTAGAGCAAGTGACTTTTAATCACTGGGTCACAGGTTCGAATCCTGTCGCGCTCACCATAACCCTTTACAAATGAACGGGACTCTACAAAGTAGCCTCCGGCCGCATCTGCGCCCGGGGGCTTTGTGTAAGGCGGGCTTTAAGGGAGAAAAAGCTAAACCGTTACACAAATTCCTTGCTTATCTAACGCGATAACAGCACCAGACCGATCGCGGTAGCAGGCGAAAAATTCTGTTCCACGCATACTATTGGCGATTTTTTTACGAAGATGCGCTGGATGAGACATCTGAAACTCACTCATACGTGTCAGAGTGTCGATGATAGAGACGTAAAAAAGCTAACGGTCACTGTTGCTGTCATAATGCGCTACCTTTACCTTATTTCACACGCCGGCACGTGGCGTGGTTCAGCCTGCATTTCATGTGTTTCTAATTTAACTATAACTTTATTAATTATTTACTTACACAATTTCACAATGCGGTGAGGTTGCGGCCATTGTCCGGCCTGCATAGCCGTGGATGACGCCGCAAGCGGCATATGACGGCATGGGTAACGGCTTTGTGGCGCTGCACTAGATGTAAGTGGCGCTGAAGTCTAGAAAATCCAAAACCCTAACAACCCAAAACCCCGAAAACGTGCTGCCATCCCTTAATGTTGTAAAATGGGCAAGCCAAAAGCATGTGTTAGCGGGGATCACTATTGAATGTGTGGGGGTAAAGTGGAACAAACAACAACATAATAAAAATGTCGCATAATGTATATTATGTGTATATTGCCTAAATGGGCACTCAAATTTGAAAAACACTTATAGAAACGTTATCAATGAATTATGAATGCTTTATAAAGTGACCTGTCAGCTTTATTAGATTTCAAAGGTCAAACCATCTATGCCGGGTTCGGTCCCATCCGGACATAAACTTGCCAAATGCTTATAATCAGCTTCAAGACCGAGATGCGTTAGCACTGCCCGTTTTGGTTTAACCCGGTCAATCCAGGCAAATGTCTGGTCAAAATGGCTATGCGATGAATGTGGTTCGGGCCGCAATGCCTCTACAATCCATAAATCAACACCTGAAATTTTATCAAAGACATCGTCAGCCATATCGATAACATCGGTTGAATAGGCAAATTTACCGTCGAACAAAAATCCAAGTGATGTGGTGTTACCATGGTCCTGATGCAAAATATCAATAACACAATCACCGATGCGCAACTGGTGGCCGGCAGCAATCACGTTAAGCGTCATCGGCGGCACAAAATAGGACGGTGAGCCAGGATTTTTCTTAAACAAATACGGAAACCGCGTGACGATATCATCACCATGATGGTCAGTGGCATAAATTTGAATATTGTTCCGATCTGGCCAGTAAAAGGCACGCAAATCATCCAATCCGGCAATATGGTCGGAATGTGTGTGAGTGATCAAAACCGCATCTATTTTTTTTAAGTTATGCGGTAGAAGCTGATTCCGGATGTCGGGCCCGGCATCAACTAAAATGCTGGTGCCGTTGACTTCAACCAAAACCGCGCAGCGCTGGCGCCTGTTACGACTGTCATAAGGGTCACAGCGCCCCCATCCGGCATGGCCAAGTGCCGGCACGCCAACCGAAGTGCCACATCCCAACATTGTTACCCGCATGACAATCGCATCTTGGTAAATAGTCTGGCGGTATTTGCGCTGGTGATCGCTGCCATTTCTGGAACTGGCAATCCGTGAACATCAGCAAGTTTGGCAAGCGTATGTGCGGTAAATGCCGGTTCATTTGATTTTCCACGATGCGGCATCGGCGCCAAATACGGCGAGTCTGTTTCTACCAAAAGGCGATCACGCGGCACCGAGGCGGCGATTGCGCGCAATTCTTCAGATTTATTAAACGTCAGGATGCCTGAAAAACTGATGTAAAACCCAATCGCCAATGCCCGTTTTGCCAAATCAGCTCCAGAACTAAAGCAGTGCAGCACACCGCTAAAGGCGCCAATTTTCATCTCATCCTCAAGGATAGCCGCCATATCATCATCGGCGTCACGCGCATGCACGATGATAGGCAGGCCAAGTTGTCGCGCCACGGCAATTTGCGCTCTAAAACTGGCGGCTTGCCGGTCTGGGTGCCCATGATCATAAAAATAATCGAGGCCGGCCTCACCAATAGCCACACATTTAGGATGGTCAGCAGCAGTGCGGATTGCGTCTATATTACAGGCATCCGGCTCAGAATCGGCGTTGTGTGGATGAATACCAACCGAACACCATATATTTTCATGGGCTTCGGCAATTTTTTTAGGCGCATCTGCAGTGCTTAATTTCACACCAATAGTGATCACATGCGACACCCCGGCATCGCGGGCCCGCGCGACCACCCCCGGCAAATCATTTGCCAATTGTGGGTAGTCTAGGTGTGCATGACTATCAATTATTGAAATCTCCGTCATTTAGGCAATCTCGTCTTGGTAGCGCGGAAACACAGGATCTGGCTTTGCGATAGGGTGGCCGCCACCAAGGCGCCCGCCTCCGGCAATCATACTAAAGTCACGCGCAGCTTCTGGGACGCCGAGCTGGGCCAAAATAATGTCAGCAGACTGCGGCATAAATGGCTGAATCAAAATCGCAACCTGCCGAATTGTTTCGGCTAAAACCGCCAGCACCTCTGCCATCCGCGGTGGGTCAGTTTTCTTTAATGCCCACGGTGCGGCGGCATCAACATAGCGGTTAGCATCTGCCACCACCTGCCAGATGCAGCGCAAGCCCTCATTAAAGGCTTGGCGGTCCAGACATTCGCGCACCTGCTCCAACAGCCCGTCAGCAGCCGCCAACAAAGGGGCATCAGCCGCGCTTGGGTTTTGTGGCAGCGACGGCATTACGCCGTCACAGTTTTTATGAACCATCGATAAAACCCGCTGGCATAAGTTGCCGAGGTCATTTGCCAGATCACCATTCATCCGATGGATCATCGCTGTTGTTGAAAAGTCGCCATCATTGCCGAACGGCACTTCGCGCATCAAAAAATAGCGCGTTTGGTCAAGGCCATATTGGGCTGTCAGCGCATTCGGGTCGATCACATTACCCAATGATTTGGAAATTTTCTGACCTTCATTCGTCCACCAGCCATGCGCATAGACACGTTTAGGTAATGGTAGCTCTGCCGCCATTAAAAAGGCTGGCCAGTAGACCGCGTGAAACCGCAAGATATCTTTGCCGACCATATGCAGGTCTGCAGGCCATAATTTTGCGTGTTTTTCTGGATCGCCGGCGGCCCCATCTGTGGGCCAGCCAGACGCGGTTATATAATTTGTCAAAGCATCAAGCCACACATACATAACATGGTCAGGATCACCTGGCACCGGAATGCCCCATTTGAAACTTGCCCGGCTAACTGACAAATCACGCAAACCACCGCGCACAAAGCTTTTGACTTCGTTAAAGCGGCTATCAGGGCCAACAAAATTGGGGTTTTGTTCGTAAAAATCTAAAAGCGGCTGTTGCCATTGCGACAGATTAAAGAAATAGGATGGTTCTTCAACCCATTCAACCGGCGCGCCGGTTGGCGCTTTACCATCGACAATTTCTGTTTCGGTAAAAAATGCTTCATCGCGCACTGAATACCACCCGGCATAATTGCCTAGCGTGATATGGCCGCGCTCTTGAAGACGCCGCCAAATTTCCTGACAGGCTAGCTTGTGTCGGTCTTCTGTGGTCCGAATGAAATCATCATTTGAAAAATTCATGTTTTTGGTTAAATCACGAAAATTCTGGCTAACCTGATCAGTGAAGTCTTGCGGCGAAACACCATGCGTTGATGCCGCAATTTCGACTTTTTGACCATGTTCGTCAGTGCCGGTCAAAAACGTAACGTCAAACCCATCAAGCCGCTTGAACCGCGCCAACACATCACATGCCAATGTCGTATAGGCATGACCGATATGTGGTTTGTCATTCACATAATAGATGGGGGTGGTGATATAAAAACTTTGCGTCATCTAAAGCATCCGACTGGTCGCACAAAACATCCCGTTAACTCTCTGTAATTGAGGTAGCCCAGTCACGGTGTTAGGGCAAGGTTTTCTCATATAATTTTGTTAAATGGCGCTCTAAAAATCTGGCAAAATCAAGATAAAGACCTTCGGCACGGGCGGCGTCACGCGTAAAGCCATCATGCAACGCCGCCAAATGCGTCGCGCTGTGACGCTTCACCAATACGCCAATAACGGTTTTTTCAAAATCGCAAAGCGGGTTTGGTATGATCCCGCTTGCCTGCAACGCCGCAAAGCGCAATAACCTGCCAAGGCAAAACACCGCGCCGTCGCGTCCGTCGCGCCCGGCAGCGGTGCCCCGTCCCCATTTTCCACAAATGGTTGCCAAAGCCGCCGCATCTAGCTGCGGCGCTGCCAACAACGCACAAACAACCTGATACATGTCAGCAGATCCGGTTTCGGCAAGTTTCACCGCCTGCCCCGGTGCGCCTTGTGATAAATGCGCCAACATGGTGATATGCGCTTGGTCTGCATCTGGCCAAATTTGGGTAAGGGCGGTATGACAATCAGACCCAGAAAGCGGCGCCATACTAGCCACCCGGCAACGCGAACGAATTGTTGGCGGCAACCGCCCAATTTGCGAGGCAATCAGAAAAATCACTGCCTGTTCGGGCGGCTCTTCAAGTAATTTCAGCATCGCATTGGCGCCATTACGATTCACTTCATCCATCGAATCGATAATCGCAACACGCCAACCGCCCCGCGCCGGCTTATGCATCATAAAGGGCAGCATGCGGCGAATTTGATCTACCTTAATTTGTCCCGATTTGTTGTCGTCTTCATCTGGTTTAATCAGCATATAGTCGGGGTGTGCCCCATTTAAGACTTGCCCAGCACCAATGTCATTTGGATCAATGTCAACGGGGCGTGCCGGGTCATTTAGCGAATGCCCCTGCCCGCGGCTTTCCGACAACAACCATGCCGCTGCCTTGCGCGCCATGCTGGCTTTACCTATACCACGCGGCCCAGTTAGCAGCCAGGCATGCTGCATACGACCGGCCATGACAGCCGCGTTTAACATATGTAAAAAGTCATCATGCCCGGCAATGCCCAAAAGCGCTGCAAATGACTGGTCTGATGGAGAATGCTCAGTCATCCATTGCCATGCCGTTTGATAGTAAGCGCTGTGATACCACCGCCACGATTTCATCTGCGATCTGTTCAGCTGCGCGGTCTGCATCGATCAAAACACAACGTTCAGGGTTGGCTTTTGCGAGGTTAATGAAGCCATTGCGAACGTTTTCGTGAAAGGCGTTCCCCTTTGTTTCAAACCTATCTTCGCCGACACCACGAGACGCGGCGCGCGACAAACCTATTTGACTGTCCAGATCAAGGATGATCGTCAAATCAGGCTGAATAGTGCCACACGCAATGCGGGTCATCGCCGCGATGTCTGCATTCGCAACCCCGCCTACAACACCCTGATAAACGTGGGTTGAATCGACAAATCTGTCAGATATCACAATTTTATTCTGCTCCAAGGCAGGCCGAATGATATCTTCAACATGTTCATGCCGAGCCGCCGACACCAGCATAGCCTCGGTCACCGGCCGCCATTTGTCAGCCTCACCATTGACCAATAATCCGCGGATCAATTCTGCCGCAGCAACCCCGCCTGGCTCACGCGTGATCACCAGATCTTGGGATGGCACATGCACTGCAAGCCACTCTTTAAGATATTGAATTTGTGTTGTTTTTCCAGAACCTTCACCACCTTCAAACGTGATGAAAAAGCCTTGTCGAGACATATCACTGCGCAACCTTTGATGATTCGGCTGCGCCAAACACCAGATATTTAACGGCAGCGCCGATCCGGTTGAAGACGCCGAGCTCTTCGACATTTTGCGCTGCGCGTAGTGGATATTTGATGACAGTATCAGGCAGTGACACTACCAATGTGCCAATTTGATCACCTTTCATAATCGGTGCTGGCACTGGGTCCAGCCATTGTAACGAGATCTCCATGGCCTGCCGGTCTTTGCGTGACAAAACCATTTTAAGCGGCGCATCAAGCACAAGGTCTACTTTTGGTGCCTTTCCTAGCCATACATTGGCGTGATCAACCGGCTGATCTTTGTCAAAAAACTTATAGGATTTAAATTCACGAAACATTAAATCAATCAGCCTGCGTGATTCGGAAGAGCGTTGTTTCATGCTGTCCATACCGTTTAGCACCATAACCACGCGTTGTCCGTCACGTTGCGCCGATCCAACCAGCCCATAGCCGGATTCATCAGTGTGTCCGGTTTTCAGACCATCAGCCCCTTCGGTACCGTACACAAGCGGGTTACGGTTTGGCTGTTTAATCTGATTATAGGTAAATTCTTTTTTGGCAAAAATTGGATAGAGGTCAGGATAGGTATCAACTGGAAACCGACCGAGTAGTTCAGTTGTCAGAATGTTCAAATCTTTGGCTGTGGTGGTCAATTCAGGGTCAGGCCAGCCAGTAGCATTGCGAAAATTGGTGTTGGTCATGCCGAGCTTTTTGGCCCAAAAATTCATTTCTTCAGCAAACGCATCTTCGGTCCCAGCGATACCTTCAGCCAAAACAATCGCCGCATCATTTCCAGATTGCACAATTACTCCATGCAGAAGGTCAGATACCGAAACTTTTGACTCAACTTCTACAAAACTGCGTGACCCACCTTTGCGCCAGGCTTTTTCTGACACAAAAAACTTGTCGTCAAGACGCAGCGAGCCTTCGGCAATTCGCTGAAACACAATAAACACGGTCATAATTTTTGCCATCGACGCCGGTTTCATTTGTGCTTCGGCGTTTTTGGAAAACAACACCTTTCCACTCTCAAAATCAGTAATATAGGCCTGTTTTGCTGGCGTCAGAATTTCAGCAGCAGAAACAGTATTGGCGATGCTCATCATCAGCAGCGCGATCAACGGTGTCTTCAAAGGCATTTTTATCACTCGATATCCCTCATTTAGCCTGACTGTAACCTATGTTACATCCTATCTAATTACTTCTCGAAAACCGCTATCCACCGGTTAGTCAACGATGATACGCGCGCCAGAAAATCCAATATTAACCAAACCATCCAGCAAATTGTCGGCATCACTTACGGTTAGAGCTGGTCCTAATCTAACGCGGTGCAGGGTTTGCCCTGATTGCGATATAGATGATATTTCGCCGCGGCCGATCGACTTTACCCGTTCTAAAACTGAGGCGGCGCTGCTTTCCGAGTGGAATGCGCCAACCTGCACCCAAATTTGCGTTGATACCGGTGCCACCGTGATCACTTCGCCCACCCGTGATTGTGACAACAGATCTAGCGCAGACTGGCCGTTTGAAGATGTGTAATTGGCCCGGCCGGTATTTGATGTTGCGGTAAGATTTACAGCGGGCTTGGCAACGGCAGACACTTCGGGCAAGGCCTCTTGCACCACGCCGCCTATTTTTGGAAACTTGCCATTCTTGGCCAATTTTTCGAGCCGCAAAGACTGTTCAGCAAGCACCTGCACTCGAACCCGTGCAAGCCCATCATCCTTGTATCCGATGCGGCGCGCTGCCTCTCGTGACAAATCAATAATCCGGCCGGCAACAAAGGGCCCGCGATCATTAACCCGCACCACCAAAGATTTACCATTATCTAAATTGGTGACGCGCACCACACTTGGCATGGGTAATGTTTTGTGCGCGGCGGTGACCAGTTCCGGGTCAAAAATTTCACCATTTGCAGTCAGTTTTCCGGCAAACTCGTCGCCATACCATGACCCGATGCCAGTTTCGTCATAGGCTAAATCGCGCTCTGGGTAATACCAAATTCCGGCAACTTCATAAGGGTTACCGACTTTGTAGCGTGGCTCGGCGACCACTTCGATTTGTTCATCAGTGCTGCGTTTTTGTTTTTTGTACAGATCAATGGCAAGTTCAGCCGATGTGCAGCCGTGAAGAATCACCGCCACAATCACAATCCCAACCCCTCTAATTACCTGCGCTAACGCTACCATATGCCGTCCCCTATTTCAGCATGTCAGACAAATGCCCAATCGCCAGCGCATAATAATTGGACCTGTTCCAATCCAAAATTGCGTCAAAATTACTGTACACTAAAAAGGCCGGTCCATCGGCCCCCGATGGCATAACCAACCGTGCCACCGGGTCAGCTTTTGGCAGCGGTGACCCGTCTGCCGAGCGCACACCAGCTGCCGCCCATACCGGCAATGTCTTGCGAACCTTTGTATCAGTAAGCGTGGAGGCATCCTTGCCATCTAGGCTAAAGCCGGCAGGTAGGCTCACGCGACGCCCCCAAGTTAACGAATTATTCCACCCGGCTTTCGACAAATAATAGGCGGTCGAGGCAAACACATCTGGCTTGGTTCCCCAAATATCACGTTTGCCATCACCGTCCCAATCTACGGCATAAGCCAGAAAACTGGATGGCATGAATTGGCTTTGACCCATGGCGCCGGCCCATGACCCCTTCATATTGTCAGCCGTAATATGGCCATCTTCTAATATCTGCAAGGCATTCAATAATTCTTTACGGAAATAGGCACTGCGCCGGCCATCATGGGCCAATGTCGCCAAGGAATGCGGCACATTGAACGAGCCAAGATACTGCCCAAAATTTGTTTCCACGCCCCAAAATGTCACGATAAAGCGTTTCTGCACACCATATTTTTGTGAAACCGCTGTGAGAATTTCATCATGCTCAATTAGTTTTTGTGCAGCTTTCTTGGCACGCGATTGTGACACAATTTTATTCAGATATTCATCAAAGGTCATGGTGAATTCAGGCTGTTTACGATCTAGCTCGATGACCCGCTTGATTGGTTTTGCATCTTTCAAGGCGGCATCAAAAATGGCGTCTGAGATACCGCGCTTGTGGGCGTCCGCGCGCAACTCGACTAACCAGCTATCAAAATCTTGCGCCTGTGCCAAAGCTGGCAGACCAGACATCGCCATTACAACGGCGGTAATGATCGAAATAATCCACTTCATTGATGCCCCCTCGCGAGATTAGATATGCGCCATTTGGCTAGTCACACCACCGAAAAAAACATTTTGATGTGCACACCACTTTGCAAACAGCGCCTATGGTAAAGCGGAAGCTTGCCATGGGGCAACCGTCAAAATTGAAAAACCTGAAATAACTCGGACACCCCAAAACTGGGCAAGATCTGGCGCCATAAAAACAACGTCAGATAGTCTCGTGCAATGTCGCGCCTTGCGTGATACGGCCACCATAGCGGCTGTTTAATGCGATTGCCAACAACGGCGGAACAATGATCAAAGTTGCCAGCGTGGACAGCCCCAGCCCACCAAAAACCACAACGCCGATACCGCGATATAATTCTGACCCAGCACCCGGGAAAATCACCAAAGGCACAAGCCCGAATAGCGATGTCAATGTCGACATAAATATAGGTCTAATGCGGTTACGCGTGGCTTCAATGATGGCATCATTCGCATTTAGCCCATCATCTCTTAGATGCAGCATGGTTTGTTCAATCATCAAAATCGCATTATTGACAACCACCCCAGTCAAAATCACAAAACCAAGCATGGTTAGCATATCTAGCTGCTGCAGAATGAAAATGTTCAGCACGACAAGACCAGCAATACCGCCCGCCGCGGCCACCGGAATCGTCAAGAGAATGATAAGCGGCAAAATAAAACTGCGCAGTAAGATCACCAAAAGCAGGAAAATCACAAATATTGCCGTCAACACGTTATTTTGCATGGCGCGCCAGGTTTGATCGAGCGCACTTGCCGCCCCTTCAAGCTTAATTGACACGCCTTGCGGCGCTGCCTCGGCACGAATATCTGGCAAAACTTCTTTATCGATGATGGCCACCACATCTTCCAGCGCCAAACTATTGTTGGGGCGAATCTGCAACGAAATAGCCTGACGCCCTCCAAGACGCCGGACTTGTTCGGGCGCGTTAACAATCTCAATCCGCGCCAATTGATGCAGCCGCAAAACATTGCCCGCACGGGTGACAATGGGAATGTCTTGCAAGGCGCCTGCGGTCATGTTTTCGGCCTCAGATCCTGATAGAACCATGTATATAAGCTGCCCGTCGATCGGCACCTGATTAACATTGGCACCATCATTAAAGACATCAACCGCCAATGCCAATTCACGAACCGTCACACCTGCCCGTGCCAAGGCTGGCAGGTCTGGCGTTATGCGGATTTGCGGTGCGCCAGACTCAAGCGATGGCAAGGCCCGAATTTGGTTTCCATCACGCCGCGGAAATCTGGCATCTAAGGCGTCATTGACCGCGATAGCAACCGGCAAAATATCGTCCCGGTTTAGCCCTACAATATCAACGCTAATTGACCGCGAACCGCCGACAGAGCGGCCGAACAATGAGGCTTGTTGAACAAAAGCACGTGCGCCGGGCTCGGCAAATACTGGGCGCGCTAACACCATTTGCAATTCACTGACACGTGCCGGGTCCTTGGCAGCGGCGCCGGCAAACGCGCCGCCCGAATATGCCACAAAAAAGAAGCGTTCAATTTCCGGAGGCCCGCCGGGCTCGGTTTTTCCTTCCCACAATGGGCGGGCGGCCTTTTCCATGCGTTCTGCAATGCGCAAGGTTTCATCCATCGAATAGCCTGCCGGCACGCTGATGCGCCCAAAAGCAAAATTAGCATTGCCGTCTGGCAAGTAATCAAGCTGCGGCATTAAGCGTGCGCAAAACCCTGCGGTCACAATAAGGATGGTAGCAACAACCAACGCCCCTCGCCGCCTTTGGGTGACCGCAAACCGGGCATAACGCATGATTTGCTTGGCAAAAACACTGGCTGGTTTGTCGATAAAGGTGATGCTCGGTAATTTTGTGAAGCGATCAGCTGGGCCTGCTAAAAGACGCGCTGCCAATGTTGGGATCACGGTGACAGACACCACAACCGAAATCAACACTGACACAGAAATTGCAATGCCAATATCCCGAAACAACTGGCCAACCGGCAGGTCGAGCATCAATACCGGCACAAAGACGATTACGGTTGTCAGCGCAGAGCCAAGAATCGGCGCCCACACTTGGCGTGCCCCGTGGTATGCGGCATTTGGCGCGTCAATACCTTGCTGGCGCAGCCGAAAAATATTCTCTAGCGATACAATTGAGGCATCAACCACCATGCCCACCGC
>Ga0181607_10000592_pt1 | contig 31476 bp, 31 predicted proteins | sample 041ome_9_FD_132420 | JGI IMG/M metagenome (GOLD analysis project Ga0181607, IMG submission 132420) | Coastal salt marsh microbial communities from the Groves Creek Marsh, Skidaway Island, Georgia - 041413US metaG (megahit assembly) | ecosystem: Environmental > Aquatic > Marine > Intertidal zone...
ACGGTCAGCAAGTTTAACCAAGATCACACGGATGTCCTGAGCGATTGCCAAAAACAATTTGCGCAGGTTTTCTGCCTCTTTCGTTTCAATCGAAGACAGCTGCATTTTGGTTAGTTTGGTAACACCATCGACCAGCTCGGCGACTTCAAAAGTAAAAATTTGAGCAATTTCTTGTTTGCTCGATTCTGTGTCTTCGATGGTGTCGTGTAATAGCGCGGTGATGATTGTGGCATCATCCAGTCTCTGCTCTGCTAAAATTTGCGCAACAGCGATGGGGTGTGTGAAATAGGGTTCACCAGATTTGCGATACTGGCCTTCGTGCTTCTCACGCCCATAGTTATAGGCCTGAACGATCAGGTGTGAATTAGATTTTGGATTGTATTTTTTAATCAGCGCCACCAACTCTTGGGCGCTGATCGCATCAAATTCGCTTAGTGCGACACTCACCCTTGCCCCTGCGCGGCCATAAGCGCACGCAAAAGTTTCTCTTCTGACATGTCGTCATCTGCAGGCTTATCCGATTCACCACCCATCAGAAGCGCCATACTGTCATCCTCTGGCTCGTCCACTTCGATTTGTGTTTGGTGGCTTTCGATCAGACGTTCGCGAAGTTCATCAGCAGATTGCATTTCGTCTGCAATTTCACGCAAAGCAACGACAGGATTTTTATCATTGTCACGATCAACTGTGATCGCTGATCCCGCAGAAATTTCACGGGCACGATGCGATGCAAGCATCACAAGTTCAAAGCGGTTAGATACTTTGTCAACGCAATCCTCAACAGTAACGCGTGCCATGGGATTCTCCTGATGTAACGATTAGAAGTTGCCTTTTACGGCTGTAGTGCGGGAATTACAAGCCCATATTACAACGGTATCAGCTCTGCTTTATCCTCGGTGTCCAAGGCATCATACATTTGAGAAACGGATTGATGGATAATTGGATGAAACCAAGCAGGACAAATGTCCATCATTGGACCCAAAACAAATGCACGGTCCTGCATTCTGGGATGGGGCAAAATTAATTGATCTGGTGCGATTTTCATTTGCTGCGAAAAGGGCAAAAGTTGCCAGTTTTTGAATATCTCGCGATTTGGAACAACATTTTGCCCAATGGCGATCAAATCGATGTCGATTGTCCGCTGTGCCCACCGCGTATCGCGGATGCGGCCGAGTTTCTGTTCGATTGAATGTACTTTAGCCAATATTTCGTCCCCCGACCCTTGGGCACGAACCACCAACGCAGCATTTACGAAATCTGGACCAGAACCTTTAGGAAATGCCGGTGTTATGAAAAAGCGGCTCAGCGATGTAATCGGTCCAACCGATGCCGCGATACGCGAAATAGCGGAACCCAAAAGATCACTTGAACTTGAGCTTTTCAAGCTTTGGTTGCTTCCAATAGCCACAATACAACTATGGAAATAAATTTGGTCTCGCTGCGCATTCATAATGGGCATAACGTATACTTGATATTAAGTGACTTTTACGTCAATTTGCGACATCTTTGACAGAAGCCCGCCACTACTCACGGAAATTAGGGCTGATTATATTTGAAGGGACATTACATGTTTTACAAAGACGAGCGGCTTGCGCTGTTCATCGACGGCTCAAATCTTTACGCAGCTGCAAAATCACTAGGCTTCGACATCGACTATAAACTGCTACGCACCGAATTCATGCGTCGTGGTAAGTTGCTGCGAGCCTTTTATTATACAGCGCTCTTGGATAATGAGGAATATTCACCGATCCGACCATTGGTAGATTGGTTGAATTACAACGGTTTCCACATGGTCACCAAAACTGCCAAGGAATACACCGACAGCCAAGGACGCCGCAAAGTTAAAGGCAATATGGACATTGAATTAGCTGTGCACGCCATGGAGTTGGCACCACATGTTGATCACATTGTTTTGTTTTCTGGAGACGGTGATTTCAAACCTTTGGTCGAAGCCTTGCAACGCCAAGGCGTGCGGGTGTCTGTTGTATCAACTATCAGATCCCAGCCTCCAATGATTGCAGATGAACTGCGAAGGCAAGCGGATAACTTTATCGAGCTGGAGGGGCTGAAAGATGTTGTCGGACGTCCAACTCGAGAAGGCGATGACACCGAACCTTACCAACCTGACTGATAAGAAAACCCGGCGCTGTCGGGTTTTTTTCTGCCGATTACTAAAGTTAACACTAATTTTTCACCATCTGCAGAGCCGTGTATGAAGCAATCACAAAGAGAAAACTTATCAGACTTTTTTGTTTACGTTGCTTCGATCATTCAATACCAAGGTGATAAGTAAAGTTTACAAACAAGAGTGCATTCGCCATGACACGTAAAATCTTTCTTGCTGCACCACGAGGTTTTTGTGCAGGCGTTGATCGCGCGATAAAGATTGTTGAAATGGCGTTAGAAAAATGGGGCGCGCCCGTCTATGTCAGGCACGAAATTGTTCACAATAAATTCGTTGTGGATAACTTGCGTGATAAGGGCGCAGTCTTTGTCGAAGAGCTGGATGAATGCCCAAAGGATCGTCCTGTGATTTTTTCAGCGCACGGCGTCCCCAAATCCGTGCCAGCAGAAGCTGAAAATCGCAACATGATTTTTGTGGACGCAACATGCCCGCTGGTTAGCAAAGTGCACATAGAAGCCGAGCGTCACAGCAGGAATGGTTTACAAATGGTAATGATCGGACATAAAGGGCATCCCGAAACGATCGGAACAATGGGACAACTTCCCGAAGGCGAAGTTTTGTTAGTTGAAACGGTGGAGGATGTCGCAGAATTGCATGTACGCGACTCCGATAGCTTAGCTTATGTTACACAAACCACTCTGTCCATTGATGATACGGCCGATATTGTAACAGCTCTTCAAAATCGTTTTCCGAAGATTGTTGGTCCGCACAAAGAGGATATCTGTTATGCAACCACTAATCGCCAAATGGCGGTCAAGGCGATCGCAGAAAAGGTGGATGCACTTCTTGTCGTGGGAGCGCCAAATTCCTCCAATTCTAAACGTTTGGTCGAAGTGGGCGCAAAAGCAGGCTGCAAATACGCGCAACTGGTTCAACGGGCCGATGACATTGATTGGCACGCTCTTGACGATGTACAAAATATCGGCATCACTGCTGGCGCTTCTGCCCCAGAAGTTTTAGTGAACGAAGTCATTGATGCGTTTCGCGCCAAAGGCGAGGTTCAGGTTGAAATTGTTGAAACCGCACAAGAAAACGTGAATTTCAAAGTCCCGCAAGTTTTACGAGAGCCAGCATGACAATCGATCTGAAAACGATCGCGATCTATGATGAAAAAACCGACGAATACGCGACCCTGACCGAAGAGGTGCCACAAGACCTTGTGCGGTTTGACGGATACTTACCAAGATCTGCGCGCGTTCTTGATTACGGATGCGGGCCAGGAACATCAGCGGCATATTTGGCAAAAAAGGGTCATACCGCAGATGCATTTGATGCATCTGAAAAAATGGTAATATTTGCGCAAAAACATCTAGGCGTTACCGCGTGGCAAGCAACATTTGATCAGTTCACCGCGCCGAACATATACGATGGCATATGGGCAAGCTTTTCTTTACTTCATGCGGCAAGAGAAGATATTCTAAAGTTCCTGAGACACATCCATACCGCACTTAAAAGTGATGGCGTGTTTTACATCGCGATGAAATTGGGCAGTGGGCGGCATCGAGACGAGTTGCAACGTTTATACACCTATGTCAGCGAAGCAGAATTGAGAAGCTGGCTCTCGGATGCAGGTTTTGATTGGATCGATCATACAACCGGTGAAGCATCCGGGCTAGACGGATCGATGAGTGCTTGGATCGGAGTATTTGCACGTGCTCGAACTTAAGGCATTTACGGATGGTGCATGTTCTGGAAATCCAGGCCCCGGTGGTTGGGGTGTGGTTCTTCAGGCGATCGATGCAGGCGACATCGTGAAAGAACGCGAATTGTCGGGGGGCGCGGGCGAAACCACGAATAATCAAATGGAATTGATGGCCGCAATTAACGCACTAGAAACGCTAGACCGCGCAAGTTCGATCACAGTCGTGACCGACAGTTCCTATGTCAAAGACGGGGTCAGCACGTGGATTCATGGCTGGAAACAAAACGGGTGGAAAACCGCTGCTAAAAAACCTGTGAAAAATGTTGAACTATGGCAGAGGTTGGATGCCGCACAGGCTCGCCATAACGTGACGTGGGAGTGGGTCAAAGGTCATGCGGGACACCCAGAAAATGAACGCGCCGACGCATTGGCGCGTGCGGGCATGGAACCTTATAAGCTGAAATAACACTTTAAAGGCCCAAGACATCCAACATCGAATATTCGCCCGCGGACTGCGCAGAAGCCCAAATTGCGGCGCGCACAGCTCCCCGAGCGAATAATGCGCGATCTGTTGCAACATGGCGCAAAACAATGCGTTCACCCGCTCCTGCGAACAACACATCATGTTCCCCAACAATGTCTCCACCACGCACCGCGACAAATCCGATATCTCCCGTTGTGCGCGCGCCCGTAATGCCATCACGACCTGAATCTTTTACATCGTGCAGGGAAACACCCCGCCCTGCGGCGGCGGCCTCACCTAACATTAGCGCGGTACCAGATGGTGCGTCGACCTTTTGGTTGTGGTGATATTCAACAACTTCAATATCAAACTCCTCGCCCAGGGCTGCTGCAACCTTCTGCGTCAGTTGAGTTAACAGGTTCACGCCTAGCGACATGTTTCCAGCCCTGACAATCGCCGTTGATTGCCCCGCCTGCGCAATCGCGGCAAGTTCGCCATCGTTCATTCCCGTTGTCCCAATGACCAATGCGGTGCCTGTTTCGGCTGCAATTTTTGCATGCTGTACCGTTGCATGCGGTAGAGTAAAATCGATAACAACATCCGCCTGACGAAATACCGCCTTCATATCATCCGACACAATGATCCCATTCGCAGTTCCACCCGACATGACGCCCAAATCCTGACCAACCCAATCGCTGCCAATGCGATCAGCTGCGGCGACCAATTTTGCCTGATCGCTGGCCAATACGGTTTGTGCCAACATTTGGCCCATGCGGCCAGATGAACCCAAAATTGCGATCGCAGGTTGTTGTGTCATCGTGAAATCCTCTCTTTCACTATGTGACATAACGCGCTAGGCGCCCCTTGGCAAAGCCAACCTATAGGCGTAGATAAGAATTATGGGAAAAAATAAGTATCACGACGGGCCGGGGCCCTCACAACGACAACTGCGCGTCGGCGAACTTATTCGTCGAACGTTATCTGACGTTTTGGCACGCGGCGATATTCATGATCCCGACCTAAACCGCGTATCAATCACTGTAGGGGAGGTTACAACCTCACCTGATCTGAAAATTGCAACGGCTTATGTCTGCCCATTGGGGGGGCAAGGTGGAGAAGACATCATTGCCCTTCTTGCAAAAAACAAATCTGAATTACGCCGTGCGATTTCAAAAAACCTATCTTTGAAATTCACACCTGATCTAAGATTTAGGTTAGATGAAACCTTTGATCGGATGGATGAAACACGCCGTTTGTTTTCCCAAGATGACGTCATACGCGATTTGGACGAAACATGATCCGGGCGCTTTGCCTTTGTGTGTTTGCATCCCCTGTTTTAGCAGTTAATTGTGCAGATCGAACATATAACGAAATTTCCTATAGCACCTGTCAAGTGAACGTAGGTGAGGATAAGGTCGCGCTTTTCCTTTACGATGACAACGGTCAGCCCTATGGGCAATTCATGAATTTGGTTGAAGATTTGTCCGACAAAGGCAAAGAAGTTCTCTTTGCCATCAATGCAGGAATGTTTCATCCGGATCTGCGCCCAGTCGGACATTATATCGAAAATAATGTCGAAGAGATGCGCGTCATTTCAAAAGCGGGACCTGGGAATTTCGGCATGCTGCCAAACGGTATTTTCTGCATCACGGACATGAACTATCACATATATGAAACGCGCAACTACATCGTCCAAAAACCAAACTGTGTTTATGCGACCCAATCTGGTCCGCTGTTGCTTCACGAAAACAACTTTCATCCGCGCATCCTGAAGGGAAGCGCGTCAAAATACATCCGAAACGGTGTGGGTGTGTCATCAGATGGTCAAACCGCACATTTTGTAATTTCAAACCAACGGGTCAATTTTTACGAGTTCACGTCATTTTTCCAAGATGTATTGGGCGTTCAAAACGCATTATATTTTGATGGGAATGTTTCAAAATTATATGCGCCCAAACTAGGGCGTTCGGGCGTTGGTTGGTCAGTCGGACCAATGGTCGCCGCGATAAAGGCGACCAATCAGTAAAGATTAGTTTACTTTTGCATCCACAATTTGTGGTGCGACTGCTGAGGTTATTTCAATCCGGCGCGGTTTATAGGCCTCTGGTATTTCGCGGACCAAATCGACGTGTAGCATGCCATTAGCATAACTTGCCCCATGCACACGCACATGATCCGCCAATTGGAAGCGTCGTTCAAACGCCCGTGTGGCGATACCCCGATGCAGGTAGGTCGCGGCATCATTGGCCTCTGGTTTTTGCGCCGAAACAATCAAAGAGTTTTCTTTCACTTCGACGTTTAAATCTGTTTCGGAAAATCCCGCAACAGCCACGGAAATGCGATAAGAGTCGTCAGCCGTTTTTTCGATGTTATAGGGCGGATAACTGGATCCCGTATTATCACTGGCTAAAACGCGGTCCATCATTTCGGCGATCTGATCAAAACCAACGGTTGCACGATATAGGGGTGAAAAATCAAAATGTCGCATGGGTGTCCTCCTTTGAGCGAAACCATTTCTTTACCCTGCCCAACTGGCGCAGGAATTATAAACAACAGGCCCACTCGGTGGCGCCTACATCACATACGTGGGAAAGGCCCCAAAGGGTTTCAAGGGTTAGAGCGCTGAAACTTTGCGCCTGTATTTAAGCGCCTACCCGTATCAGAGCGCAGTTCATCAGTCGGGGTTAGTTTCGCAATCAAATCTGAAACAACGGGATTTACAGATGCACCAAGCGAAACAGGACGGCCGTCCATACTCGCCATCACCGAAACAACCGATACGATGCCAGTGCCATTCTGCGTCGTTGCAAATACTGGAGAACCAGACGAGCCATAATCTACGTCACAGGTCATGACCAGAACACTGTGTTTTTGTGCTGCTGCAAGGCAACGGCTTTGTACCGATGGTGCGTCCATTCGACCTTTGGCGTACGACACAACACCAATATCGCTGCCAATTTTGGGCAGTTCAGCCAAAGTCATTGGCGTCACATTTGGATTGCGAATAGGTGTTTCCAAACGCAAAAGTGCGACATCAAATTGAATGCGCTCAATGCTTGCTTCTTGTGCAAACTGATATTGTGAATGAACGGCAATTTCACGAATGCCACGATAACTTTCCGCGCGACCATTGCGCCAACTTGCCTGAAATTCAAACGATGACAGGTCTGACACTACCCCCGTTGTTTTATCAAAAACACAATGACCTGCTGTTAGTACGATATCATCCGCAATTAATGTCGCCGTGCAAAACCCAGTGCCATTATCCAAAGATAGACGCCCGACTGCACTCCATTTGCGCCCCTGATCCATGAAGTTCAACAAATCCAAATCGCTCTCTGCAGCGACGGCAAAGCTACTCAGAAGCCAAAAAATACCACTTACTATGAATTGCACACCGATCACTCCTGATGAAGCCAGTAGACTTAGAACAGAGTTGAGGCAAGAATGTGACCAAGGTCAACTATCTAAGGATAGGAATTTCAGGCTTTTGGGATTTTGCCCCCGCGTTTAACGCTGTAGGTTTTGGCCCCCCAGTTGCCCAATCTATCAATTCGACTGTATGCAAGACAGGAACCTCGGCATCTGATCCCAGTTGCATCATGCATCCAATATTGCCCGCAGCAATAACATCCGGTGACTTCTCCATCAAACGCCGCAATTTGTTTGTTTTTAATTGTCCCGAAATTCCAGGCTGCATCAGGTTGTACGTACCTGCTGATCCACAACACAAATGCGCATCACCAGGTTCAACAACTTCAAATCCCATTTTTCGCAACAATGTCTTTGGATGATCTTTAATCTTTTGGCCGTGCTGTAATGAACAGGCCGCATGATAGGCCACGCGCAGAGCGGCATGCGCCTGTTCTGGTATATCCAGATCAACCAACACTTCAGAGATATCCTTGGAGATTGCGGACACCTTTGCCGCTTTTTCAGCAAGCGGCGTGTCGCGGAACATATGTCCATAATCCTTGACTGTTGTGCCGCACCCGCTTGTATTGATCACGATTGCATCTAATCCGCCATTTTCGATTTCTGCGTGCCATACATTGATATTTTTCGCCGCTGATGCATGCGATTGATCGACCTTGCCCATATGATGGGTCAACGCACCACAACACCCCTGGCCATCCGCGATCACCACTTCGCAGCCAAACCGTTTCAACACACGGATCGTGGCGTCATTGATATCGGTGTTCAGGGCACGCTGCGCGCAACCAGTCATTAGGGCTACACGTTTTTTTATCGGCGTTTCCGGCGGAAAAATCTGTGGATCGTCGTTTCGACTGACTGCGGGGATCTGTTTGGGCGCCATTTTGATCATCGCGCGTAGACGCGCATCCGGCACAAATCGCACAAATGGTCGAACCAGTTTTGCACTCAGCAGGGCCAGACGAAAACGTGTTGGGTAGGGGAGCACCTTTGCCAAAACCGATCGCAATAAGCGCTCACTTAATGGGCGCTTATAATTTTGTTCGATATAGGCGCGCGCATGATCAACCAAATGCATGTAATGCACCCCTGATGGACAGGTGGTCATGCAGGACAGACATGACAAACAGCGATCGATATGCTGAACAGTTTTCTCGTCAGGTACACGGTTATTTTCCAACATATCTTTGATCAGATATATGCGCCCACGCGGGCTATCCAATTCATCACCTAGAACCTGATAGGTTGGACATGTCGCTGTACAAAAACCACAATGCACACAAGCCCGCAAAATTTCATTTGAGCGCTGAAAGTCGATGTCCTTCAATTGGTCATCAGAAAAAAACGTTTGCATGCCTACCCCATTAAGCCCGGGTTAAAGATACCTTTGGGATCAAATTTGTTGCGAATTGCGCCATGCAGGTATGTCAGCGCAGAATTGGTGTTTGAGAATTTCAAACCGGTCTTTGCGGAGAGATTAACCGCGTGCCCTTGAAATTCGCCCAAGATATCGCGCGCCGCTTTACCTGCCTCCAATTTTGTCCAAATCAAGCCACCAGACCAATCCATGATCCCCGACACTAATGCCAATCTTTGGACGAGCTTTGGTCCATCAGTCGGACGCACAGAGATTTTCCACAAATCACCAGACTGACTGGAAATCGCAGATAGCGTTCGAATATTCGACCACAAATTTGCACTTTCAGAATCTTCATAAACAATGATATCGCTTTGGGTACCCAAAATTTCTATCAGCGATTTCGTTCTATATTTCACAGATTTTTCAAAACCTTCCAAACGGACATAGGCACGTTGCTCAGCGATATCAAAGGCAACACCGTTCACATCAAATGCGGTGTTAAGAGTTGATGTCATCACATCAACAGCAACATCAGTGTCGATCCCCGAAATGACAAGGGTGGCTTGAGCGACGGGCATTGGCAAAACTTTAAACGACACTTCACTCAGCAATCCTAATGTGCCCCAACTGCCGGCGATAAGTTTTACGACATCATAGCCCGTCACATTTTTCATAACGCGACCACCATTTTTAATCACATTTCCAAGGCCATCCACATACCGCACTCCCAGTAAAAAATCACGTGCTGCCCCTGCCTGAATTCGGCGCGGGCCACTGGCATTTGTTGCAAACACACCGCCAATGGTAGAGTCCCCAGACGTCCCGAGCGTGTTGTTCAAAGTGGTTGGCTCAAACGCCAATTGCTGGCCCTCCGCTTTCAGGACCTCTTCTATGTGCTGTAGCGTCGTACCAGCTTTCGCAACCATCGTCAGCGCACCTGGTTCGTAATCGACGATACCGCTTATGCCCGTCATATCAATGCGGTCATATTCCAGATCGACGCCGCGTGTTTGTCCACCCGTGATGAATATAGGATCAACGCGTTCTCGCACAAAACCGGCTAGGTCTTGTTCGTCTTTGAACTTGAACGTTTGCCTCATTGGGGACAACCATCCCTCCTTGATTGCGTCACATCCAAAGGAAAAACCTTGGCCGCGTTCAAGAGCCACTTTGGATCAAACACGTCTTTGATCTTCATTTGCGCCTCAAGATCCAGTGCGCTAAATTGAACAGACATCAAATCGCGTTTTTCAATTCCAACACCATGTTCACCTGTAAGGCAGCCGCCAACTTCAACGCACAGTTTTAAGATTTCTGCCCCAAAGGCTTCACACTTTTCTAAGTCGCCTTCTTTGTTTGCGTTATACAGGATCAACGGGTGCATGTTGCCATCACCCGCATGAAATACATTCCCCACGTCCAATCCAAATTCCGCGCTTAGTTCCGAGATGCGTCGCAAAACATAGGGCAATTGTGAAACAGGAATTGTTCCATCAAGGCACATGTAATCGTTGATTTGTCCCATTGCCCCAAAGGCAGATTTTCGGCCAAGCCATATACGTCCAGCTTCCGCGGCATCACTTGCACGGCGCAATTCAACGGGATTGTGGGTTTTAGCAATGTCCAGAATTTTGTCTAATTGCTCTTCTATTTCTAAATCGCTCCCTTCGACTTCGACTATCAAAAGCGCTTCACAATCGGGATAGCCAGCGCCGGCAAAGGCTTCTGTTGCACGGATGCAGGGACGGTCCATGAATTCAATAGCCACAGGCAGCACGCCTGCGCGAATAATGTCAGACACGCAGGCGCCCGCAACTTCGTTACTGTCGAAACCCATCAAAACAGGCAGAGCCCCTTCGGGTTTGTGTAGGATACGTAACGTTGCCTCAGTCACAATACCAAGCTGGCCTTCGGAACCACAGATAACCCCCAACAAATCCAACCCATCAGCATCTAAATGGCTTCCGCCGATATCAAGGATATCTCCTTGCATCGTGACTAACTTTACACCCATCAAATTGTTAGACGTTACACCATATTTCAAACAATGTGCGCCGCCTGAATTCATCGCAATATTGCCCGCAATTGCACAGGCCAATTGGCTGGATGGATCAGGTGCGTAAAAAAATTCGTCTTCCTCAACGGCACCTGTCACACTCAAATTCGTGCGCCCCGTCTGCACGCGGATAACACGGTTTTTATAATCGCACTCTAAAACGTCATTCATGCGTGCAACGCCAATGATCACGCTGTCTGCAGTCGGCAGAGCCCCACCTGCCAGTGAAGTTCCAGCACCGCGTGGAACAACAGGTACATTCATTTCATTACAAATCTTGAGCGCAATTACCACTTCCTCAGTCGAATGGGGAAGAACAACCGCCAATGGTGGGCAACGATATGCAGAGAGTGCGTCGCATTCGTATGCTTTTGTCTCGGCAGGGTCATCAATTACAACATCAGCGGATAACGCTGCACGCAGTCGCGCAACAATCTCGGTCTTGCGGGATAACGTAAATTGATCTGGTGCTGGCATTTCCATGGTGTAACCTCTCTATATTGGTAAATAAATATAACCAATTTTATGAAAAGGCAAGGTGTGCACCAAAATTATCGACGTTCAAATCGCCCCTCTCGCAGCCATCCCAATACCGCTGTGCCCAGCGCCAATAACAGATATAACCATGGGGGTAACAGTGGAGATTGGCGCACACCAAGGGTTGCAAATGCGTTGTTCTTGACAACTCCCATCCAATTTCGTCCTGCCGCGATGCGTCCGCTGCGGGTTTCGCGTATAGTTGGCAAACCGTCTAACGCCCAAATTTGCGCCCCCTTAGTTGCTGACACCAAGGGAGCAAGGACATCTAGAGAAGGACGAGGGTCAAAAAACTCAATTGGATTTGCTGCCCCTTTTGCAAAAACACGCTGAATACCATTGGAACGAATTTCGAAAATTCCCTGCTCAGGGGTAACAAACGCACCTGCAAATTCTCCCGGACCCGACGGTTCCATATTGATCACAGATATCGCGCCGTTGGGCGTGCGCATATTGGCTGGTTCTAGCGTTTCGGACAAAGATTGCTGTCGAACTTCAACCTGTTCACCTTCAATAGTAACTGTAATGCTTTCTTCTTCTAACTCTGGTTCCTTCATCAACCAGTGGGCCAATCGCTTTAAAAACTCCTGTTGCGGTCCGCCCTCCTCGTACCCACGATACCAAAGCCATGCGTGGTCAGAGGCCAAAAGGGCGACGCGCCCTGTTCCGACACGATCAAGGGTCAAGAGTGCACGCCCATCCACACCTGTCATCAGAGTTTGACCACGTTCAGGGATCAACTCAATTTGTCGCAACCAGGCACCCCAATTATCCTGTTGTGGCAAACCGCGAGTGACCGGATGACGATCCCCCAAATCTGTTACAGCTGGGACATATCGTTCTTCTATGACACGCGCAGAAGGCGCGGCGGGCAGGACATCCTGGAGCGGTGATCGATAAATCGAGTTTGCAGAGGCAAAATCAGGCCCCGCCGCAACTAAAATCGCTCCACCGTCGCGCACATATCGGGCAATATTCTCAAAATATGATCGCGGCAAAATACCACGCCGTTTATAGCGATCAAAGATTATCAAATCAAAATCATCAATCTTTTCCATGAACAATTCGCGTGTTGGAAAAGCAATCAGCGATAATTCAGAAACAGGAACCCCATCCTGTTTCGCAGGTGGACGCAGGATCGTGAAATGCACCAGATCAACCGAACTATCCGACTTTAAAAGATTGCGCCAGACACGTCCGCCGGGATGCGGTGCACCAGAAACCAACAGAACACGTAAGCGATCACGCACACCATTTACGACAACTACGCTGCGATTATTCTGGTCGGTCAATTCGTCCTTCAAGGGATCGATCCAAAATTCGATAATATTCTGACCCGCATTTCCAACATTCACGCGCAATTCTGTGTCCTCGCCAATGGGGACACTGAATTCGATAATACGCCCTGTCCCGACACGAGCATAAATACGCGCACTTTGGCTTTGTGCGTTTTCTTCATTATCCAAATCATCCACACGTAAAACCATTGGAACGCTTTCACCAATGATCCCAAAGGCTGGGGCATTTAAAACACTTAGCTTTCGATCAAACCTGCGCTTTTCCCCGATCACGATGTGATGCACCGGAACATCAATTGGAAAGCCCAAGAAACTCTCATGCGCCTGACCGTCAGAAATGATAAAAATACCACCTAGCCTATTTGTGGGAATATCCGACAACGCTTGCCGAATTTCCGAGAAGATAAGGGTCCCCGAATTCTTTTCACCGTCCTTTACACGCAAGATTTCGATATCACGATTTTCATTCGAAATACGCTCCTGAAGCTGGTTCAGTACCAAATCTGTTTGCGCCGCGCGTTCAGCTAAGCCATGGGAGCTGGTTTCATCGACGACGATCAGTACGATATCGCTTAGTCCCTGCCTTTCTTCGATCCGCAAGCTTGGGTTTGAGAGCGCAAGAAGAATAAATCCAGCAGCAAGCATTCGGAATGGCCAACCGCGTAAACCCAGATATCTGGCATAAAGCACCACAGCAATTCCTATTGCCGCTAGGATCATTAGCAATGGAAATGGAATCAGATATGAAAAAACCATAGACTGCATTATTGCCCCAACCGATCTAGTAAGGCAGGCACATGCACCTGATCTGATTTATAGTTCCCTGTCAAAACATGCATGACAAGATTTATGCCAAATCGAATGGCCATTTCCCGTTGCCGTTCCCCTGCCCGTCCACGCCCAATGGGATATATTGGATCACCTTGTTGGTTGATTGCCCAGGCGGCGGCCCAATCGTTTGATCCAATAATGACAGGGGTCACTCCGTCATTCAGCTTTCTAAATGGCAATGCGGGATCAGATTGTTCCTTTTTCGCCGCCGCCTCAACCCATACTTGACCATCCAGATAACGCCCTGGGGCATCTTGGATCAGGTAAAATGTCCTGTTCATAACATGATCTTTTGGTAGTGGATCAAGCGGCGGAATATCTAATTGTCGCAAAAGGTCGCGCAAATGTGTTTGCGTTATTCCAGTCCCCGCATCGCGACTGTCAAACACAATGACACCACCCTGCCGCATGTATCGGTTCAGTCGATCAACTGCGGTTGGAGTGAGGGAGACTTTTTGATCCGGAACAGGCCAATATAGAAAAGGGTAAAAGGCCAATTCGTCAAATTCTACATTAACACCGACAGGTAAACTTGGTTCAACCGATGTCCGAAAGAATAAAGCGTCAGACAGGCCAAACAGGCCAGACCACGCCATTTGATCCAAACGTTGATCTCCTGTCAAAACGTGGGCAAACGTAATTTCAGATGCAGCACTTAACTCACCTTGCGCACGGACTTCAACAGGCACCCCCACACAAATACATGAGATCAGCAGAACCAATCGCCCAGCAACACGGGCAGATGCGAAAACGTCCGCCATGAGCAACAACATAGCAAGTATAAACAGGTACTGAGCAAGCGGACGTGCATTTTCAACATCACCTCCCACCCGAACCATTACGTCATCGGGCCATTTCATAGGGCCAATATCCTCCACACCTGCACCTATATTTCGAGCAATTGTGAATTCATCAGATGTGTAAATACCACCTGGCACTTCAGCGCTGATCCCTGATGACTTCAATTGTTCTGATGAGACGGAGATTGGAATTTCCGGGTCGATCAATGCGCCAACATGATCAACCAATTTCACACTTTGCCAGGTCATGTCGTCAGGTATTCCGGTACTGTCCAAGGCTAATGCGCGTGACACCAATCGCTTATTCATCTCGACAAACAATTCCGATAGTGCCAGATTTGACCAATCTGCATTTGCTGTGATGTGAAAGAATACGACTTGGCCATCCCCGAGTGACATGCGTGTTACCAGTGGGGTCCCATCAGATAATTCTGCAATCACTCGCGACGATAGATCAGCATCAGGCTCAGCAAGAACCTGCGCGTTCACTACAACATCATCCGGAATTTCCAATCCAAAAAAGGGGCTTTGGCGCGAAAATGGCGCAAGTTGTTTTGGCGTTTCCCATGTCATCGCGCCACCAAGCTGGCGTCCGCCCTGTCGCAAACGAACAGGCATCAATTCTGATGCACCCAAATCAACTGCATTTAGCGCAGTTTTGGGTCCCGCGAATTGTACCAATGTGCCCCCATTTGTGACCCAATTGATTAATTTAGCTTCATCGGGAAGACGTGATACGTCCGTCACAAAGATCGCATCTGGTTTGGATATCAAGATATCATCCAAGGACTGTTCGACAAGCTCTGCGTTTTGTCGCAACGCGGTGCGCAAATAATGCAGCGACTGAAGAAGTTCAGCTACTTCTTCAGATGGATCGGTAGAAAAGAGACCAACTCGCGGACGCGCCAAATAATCGGAAACATGCATAAATGCCCCCGCGTGATTTTCTCTTTCCAACACAACATCTGTTAAGCGTGCGCTTAGCTCTGCTGGCAAAGAAACCGTCGCGCGTAGTGTATCGAGTGAAACGGGAACACGGGCAAATTCCACACGGGTACCACTTGGATTTAAACCGCGAAACACAACGTTGGGTACAGCAGTGGGCATATTAGAAAAGCTCACCTGTGCAATCAGTTCATCGCCATCGCGCGACACAGATCGAAGCAAACCAATATCTCCCGACGGCGCGCGAATTTCAACGTTCCCCCGATCCTTAAATACATCAAGCAACGCTAAACGTTGATTATCGTACGCAAGTCCATCTGAAAACCAAACCGTATCATGGGATGACGAAACCGAAGCAACTTGATCAAAGCTGTCATTAAAATTCAGAACCCACGGTTTTGGTGTCCAACTTGCCAATCTCTCTCGATGAAAATCAGCAGTTTTCCAATCTAATGCATCTGGATTGGCAATATCCAAAACCGCAACCAATTTTTGGTCTGTTTCTGCAGAACTCAACAATGACTCAATTTGTTCTCTATGACCTTGGGCAAATTTTTCATGCGCGAACCCACCATCCAAAACAATCAGCATCCGATCCTGTGTAAAACTGGTTTCGCCGTAACGCAGCTCTGGTTTGGCGAGACCGAAGATGATAGCCCCAAGCGCAATAATGCGCATCAATAAAAGCCACCATGGTGTGCGTTCGCTGACCTGATCCTTATCTTTTAATCCCAACAAAAGCGTTACCGCCGCAAACGCCCGCTCAACCGGGATCGGAGGTACAGCCCGTAACAAGAGCCATATCATCGGTAAAATGGCCAGAGCCAACAAGATTAATGGAGACGCAAACTGGATCATCCTATCGCATCCCAAGTTGTTCGATGCACAAACCTAATATTTCACGGGGATTTTGTTCTATTGACACAGACAAGACTGCCCAATCACACGCTGCTGCAACAGATTGCAACTGTTGTTTGTTTTCCTTAAGTTTTTCTAGGTATTCTTCCCGCAATCCACGCGCTTGATCCGATTTAAAAACGCTAGACCCAGACGCATTTTCAAATTTTACGCGTCCAGAAAACGGAAAAGTTATTTCGTCCTTAGTTAGTACCTGTAGTAGACTGCCTGTTACACCGCGTTCGGCGTATTGTGGGATATACTCAGACAGTTGTTCCACATTATTGAAAAAACTAGACAATAATATTGCTTTGGAATTTTGCGGTATGTTGTTTGCCACAGGTAATTGCCATGCGTGATTATTTGGATGCAACAATGTTTCGGCAATTTCTGCTTGATCACTTGGCCGATCCATCTGCAAAAATTCACTACAATCAATCCGTACCTTTTCAGAAGCATCTGAATACACATATCCCAAAGTCAGAGCGATTAGGGCATTCAAATAGGCTTTCGATTTCGGATGATTGATGAAATTATCAACATTAAGATCCACCATGATCGACAAAGTTTGGGGCGCGCTCCATTCCGTTTCACGCACGAACAATCCATCAGATTTGGCAGACTGTTTCCAGTTGATCAGTCGGGGAGAGTCCAAGCCATTTTCAAATTTTCGAAATTGCCAAAAATCTGACCCTGTTCCCGCAGTGCGGCGGCCATGCTCCCCCATTCTAAGCGAACGGCTAAGACGACGCGCCTCTAGAAGGATCGTTTCGACTTCGTCGCTGTATCGTTTCGCATCGGGAAGAATTCCCGTATGTCCCATCATGCGGCACGCACCTGCTGCTCAATGTCATTCAAAACAGTGCTAATCAAAGCACTTACGTCCATTCCCTGCGCCGCAGCAGTGTATTTCAGGCTCATCCGGTGGCCTAAAACAGCATGCGCAAGTGCATGAACATCCGCCATCGTGGGCGATACTCGACCCTCTACAATTGCATGCGCCTTGGCTGCCAGAACCAGCGCCTGACCCGCCCGCGGACCAGGTCCCCAAGATACAAACTCATTCGTTAAATCATGCGCGCTATCCGCGTGTGGCCGCAGGGCGCGAACCAAGTCTAAGATGTTGGACAGGATATTTTCGCCCAATGGGATTTGACGTATCAATGACTGCGCCGCAATTAAACCATCTGCATCAAAGATCGCTAATGCCTGCCCATTGTCTGCACCTGTTGTCTCTAAAATGATCGCGCGTTCGGTGTCGAGATCGGGGTAGCCAACCTCGATCGATAATAGAAAACGATCCAGCTGCGCTTCGGGGAGTGGATAAGTTCCTTCTTGTTCGATCGGGTTTTGCGTTGCCAAAACAACGAAAGGTTTTGGCAGTTCATAATTTTTGCCTGCAATTGTAACTTGACGCTCTTGCATCGATTGTAAAAGGGCGGATTGTGTCCGTGGGCTAGCTCGGTTGATTTCGTCTGCCAACAACAATGACGCGAAAACAGGGCCCCGTTGAAATCTAAATTGCCGCGTTCCATCGGCCCCATCTTCCAAAACTTCAACGCCTAAAATATCGGTTGGCATCAAATCCGGCGTGAACTGAACCCGCGCATTTGAAACGCCCATAACGGTGGCCATTGTTTGAACCAAACGTGTTTTCCCAACACCTGGGACACCCACCAAGACAGCGTGCCCACCCGCTAGCATAGTGGTTAGAACCTGATCAACGACACGTTCTTGCCCAAAAAATCGTGTGTTGATTTGCGCTTTGGACTGGGCCAATTTGTCTTTTAGGCTAGTTAGCTGGTCAGAGAGCGTTGTGGACGACATGATAATCCCTAAATCAAATAACAGGTTTCTAAATAGCCTAGCGCGATAAAGGAAAATGGCAAAGTCATGAGTGGCGAGAATTCACCGATGGCCCGAGCAGAAGGCATCGCAGCAGCAGCCAAAGCGGCAAGTGGGAAAAAGGGGCCACCGCCCGTGCATTTGTGGAACCCCCCGTTTTGTGGCAACCTTGATATGCGCATCGCGCGTGACGGAACATGGTTCTATTTGGGGACCCCGATTGGACGGTTCGAGTTAGTGAAACTATTTTCGTCAATCCTGCGGAAGGACGGTGAAAATTACTTTTTGGTCACACCAGTCGAAAAGGTCGGGATCACTGTGGATGACGCCCCCTTTGTCGCGGTTGATTTTACAGTTTCTGGTAAGGGCGAAAATCAAGTATTAACATTTGAAACACACGTTGGAGATATGGTTATCGCCAGTGGCGTAGACCCCATTCGCGTAAAACGCGATCCTGAAACAGGTGAACCATCACCCTATGTCCACATTCGCGCGGGTTTAGAGGCACTGATAGATCGCAAAAGCTTTTATCGCATGGTCGATATTGGAACGATCCATGAGGATTGGTTTGGCGTTTGGTCCAGTGGCAGTTTTTTCAAAATTATACCTGCGGATGAACTAGAAGGCGTTTAATGCGCCTCGGCCCAATTGGTCCCCTGACCTGCGTCAACGATGAGCGGAACATCGATTTTCAGCACTGGATCACATGCAGTTTCCATCACGTCCTTCGCTGTTTGGATTAAATTATCTACCGCGTCTTCGCACACTTCGAACAGCAATTCATCATGAACCTGCAACAACATTTTGGCGGGTAAATGTGCAATTGCGCTTGGCATCTTAATCATCGCACGACGAATAATATCCGCTGCTGTTCCTTGAATCGGAGCATTGATAGCCGCACGTTTTGCAAAACCTGCCGTTGGACCCTTGGCGTTAATTTCAGGTGTATGAATGACGCGACCGAACAGTGTTTCAACCCGATTATGCTCTTTGGCAAAAGCAACGGTTTGATCCATGTATTCTTTGATCCCAGGGAAGCGTTCAAAATATCGATCAATAAACCCTTGCGCTTCTGTACGTGGGATACGCAGGTTGCGGGCTAATCCAAAGCCCGAAATACCGTAAATAACGCCAAAATTAATCGCCTTGGCCTGTCGGCGAATATCGGATGTCATTTCGTCTAGGGGCACATCAAACATTTCTGATGCGGTCATCGCGTGGATGTCCAAGCCATCGCGAAAGGCTTGCTTAAGGCTATCAATACCCGCGACATGTGCCAAAATCCGCAATTCAATTTGGCTATAGTCTAGGGACACAAGGACATTCCCAGTTTCCGCAATAAACGCCTCTCGTATACGGCGCCCATCTTCGGTTCTAACGGGAATATTTTGCAAGTTTGGATCGGTCGATGCCAAGCGGCCGGTATTTGCACCCGCGATGGAATAAGATGTGTGCACACGGCCCGTGTCAGGATTGATATGATCCTGCAGCGCATCAGTATAGGTTGATTTCAACTTGCTCAACTGACGCCAATCCAAAACTCTTTTTGGTAAATCGTGGATCGTTGCCAAATCTTCTAGGATGTCCGCACCCGTAGAATAGGCACCATTTTTTCCCTTTTTGCCGCCTTCATATCCCAGTTTATCAAACATAACTTCGCCCAACTGCTTTGGGCTTCCAACATTGAAAGCTTCGCCTGCCATTTCATGGATCTCGGTTTCCAATGTTGTCATTTTCTGCGCAAACGCGTTGGACATGCGCGACAGAGTATCACGAGCCACTTTGATCCCACTGCGTTCCATTTGCGCCAGTACCGGGATCAAAGGACGCTCTAAACCTTCATAAACCCGCGTAACTTTGGATGCATGTAAGCGTGGTTTGAACAACTGCCATAGACGCAGAGTGATATCCGCATCCTCTGCAGCGTATTTCGTCGCCTCATCAATCGGAACACGGTCAAATGTAATAGCCGATTTACCTGTTCCAAGTAGCGGCTTAATCGGGATTGGGGTGTGGTTCAAATACCGTTCAGACAGTCCATCCATGCCATGGTTGTGCAAACCACCATGCATCGCATATGACATCAACATGGTATCATCAATGGGTGCCACAGCAATCCCAAGGCCTGAAAAAATCTTGGTATCATATTTCATGTTCTGCCCAATCTTCAGGATCGATGGGTCGTGAAGCATCGGGCTAAGCGCATCTAGGGCAGCATTTAACGGCAACTGGTTCTCGGCAAGTTCTGCTCCACCAAATAAATCATCTGCCGCATTCGCCTTGTGTGTCAGGGGAATGTAACAGGCCTCACCCGCCTTTGTTGACAACGAAATTCCAACCAATTCAGCCTGCATTTCATTCAGCGATGTAGTTTCAGTGTCAACCGCAACATATCCAACATCATAAATCCGAGCGATCCAATCCTGAAGCGCCGCCATATCCCGCACACATTCGTATTTTTCAGCGTTGAAAGCGATATCAACAACATCCATGGCCGCAGGTTGGGCCGCAGTTGCAGAAGGTGTGGTATCCGTGATTTGTGGCATGTCTTTGCCAAAACGTTCTGCAACACGTTTTGTCAGCGTCCTAAATTCCATCTCTGCCAAAAAGTTTAGGAGTTTATCGGGATCCGGATCACGGATTTCCAGATCGTCAATTGTGAAGTCCAGTGGGGTTTTGCAATCCAGTTGCACCAATTGCCGTGATAAGCGTATTTGATCAGCATTGTTTATTAAGGTTTCGCGCCGCTTTGGCTGTTTGATTTCACCTGCGCGTTCCAGCAAACTGTCCAAATCGCCATATTCGTTTATGAGCAGAGCTGCAGTTTTTACACCGATGCCCGGCGCACCTGGAACATTGTCAACGCTATCACCTGCAAGTGCCTGAACATCCACAACGCGTTCTGGATACACACCAAATTTTGCGTGCACACCATCTCGGTCGATGCGGTTTTGTTTCATGGCGTCAAACATTTCGACACCGCCACCCACTAACTGCATCAAATCTTTGTCGGAACTTATGATTGTGACACGTCCGCCCGCATCGCGCGCCTGGCAGGACAGAGTTGCAATGATATCGTCCGCCTCATATCCCTCAATCTCTTCGCATGCGATGTTAAAGGCGCGTGTTGCATCACGCGTTAGCGGCATTTGGGGACGTAAATCCTCAGGCATCGCATCGCGATTGGCTTTGTAAAGATCATAGAGATCGTTTCGAAACGTGTGGCTGCCTTTGTCAAAGATAACGGCGATGTGGGTTGCAGCATCCGGACCCGTGTTCCCCTCAATATAGCGCTGGAGCATATTGCAAAAACCACTGACGGCACCAATTGGCAGTCCATCTGATTTTCGTGTCAAAGGTGGAAGTGCGTGGAATGCACGAAAGATGAATGCTGATCCGTCAATAAGGTGGAGGTGGTGGCCGTTGCCAAAATTCATTTTGCGCCCCTGTTACGTTTAGTGAAAAGGTACACAAGCTGCTCATTGATGACCACACCCTAATCGCAAGTAATTCTAGGGACAGGCGCCAAAATTATTTACCATGGCGAGGCGCTCTACGGCGTCAATTCAAAAAATACAAGAAACAAAATCATCGTTGCCAGTATGGTCCATGCAATCAGCCGCGAACTTGTGTTTTTTGCAATCATGACGGGTTTGTTGCCGCCCCATTTCACCAACAAAACGGCAGTTTTGTTTTCGGTACCAATTTTAAATGAATCTTAGAAATTTCACAATCATCGTAACATTCGCATGCGTCAACGTTCGTAATCGGTATGACTTCAAGATGGAAATTATAGCCAATAGCTATATCAAATCCACAAGCTTCACCACGAATTGACTGAGAAAATTCAAATCAAATTGAATAATGCCTGATTTAGTTGGCCTTCTGATGATCTTTATGAACCAGTTTACAATCACAATAGGGACACTCGACCCAGCCATTTTCACTTGGAATTTGTAACCAAACGCGTGGGTGACCCAATCCACCTTCACCCCCGTCACATGAAACGCGGTAGGACTCAACAATTTTCATCTCTGGAGCACGTGTTGTCATTTAATTCACCTTTTGCTGATGCGCTGCCGCTTATGCGGCAAATTTGGTATCGAAGCAAGAACTAGCTTGCTCTAGGGATCATTCTGCCCAAGACACGGCCACTTAAAATATGGACATGCAAATGTGGCACTTCTTGCACACCAGCCTCACCCGTATTGGCAATGGCACGGTAGCCCATACCATCCATTGAGGGTTGAACGCCTAGAAGTTTACATACTTCTCCAATCGCGCGCGTGAAACCGACAATTTCATCATCACTCGCCTCAAGCGCGAAGTGGTCATAATTCACATAGGATCCTTTTGGGATCACCAATACGTGTGTCGGGGCCTGTGGCGCGATATCTTCAAAGGCCAACGCGTGTTCAGTTTCTAAAACAGTTTTGTTGGGGATCTCTCCGCGCAGGATTTTTGCGAAAATGTTTTGATCATCGTAGCTGTAGCTCATCTCAATCTTTCATCTGAATAAATCTAGTCTTGCGTCAGAATATCAAGCGCATCTTCCATCGCATTATCCACAAATCGCAACTGTTTGTCAGCATTGCTTCATGCCTCTCTTTTTTCGTCGCATTTATTTGAAAACTCTAGCTTTAGATCGAGGGTACAATCAATTTCTTTATTTGCATCATTTCTGTTTTTAGGGCGCAATTTAAACCGGGTTTTGAGATGCCGCTTGGTGATTAAACCAAGCCTTGCGCTTTAAACATGTCAAACACATTCACCTCGGGACGCGGACCAACATGACGTATCACTTCGCCTGCACTGATACATCCCATGCGACAGGCGGTTTCCAAATCGCGCTCGGTCAAGATGCCGTATAAAAATCCAGCCGCAAACTGATCACCTGCGCCAGTGGCATCAACGGGAACAATGGTTTCGACATTTACATCGACTCGTTGACCATTTTGGATTGCGCTTACGCCATCACCTGATCGCGTACAAACAACGAGCGGACATATTTCCGACAATTGCGCAAGCGCTGCGTCAGTATCAGCAGTTTTAAAGAGCGATTGGACCTCGGCCTCATTTCCAATCACATAGTCCAATTCATTCTTAATCAGATCAAAAAAATCATCGCGGTGACGTTCAACACAAAAGGGGTCAGAAATGGCGATACCAGCCTGTCCACCACCTGCACGGCAACTACGCGATAAACGCTTAAATGCCTCTTTTCCCTTATCTTTATCGAAAAGATAGCCTTCCAAAAATACGTTTTTTGCAGCCGAACCAAATTCATCCTGAACATCTTCTGAACCCAGTTCAGCAGAAATTCCCAGATATGTATTCATTGATCTTTCGCCATCTGGCGTAACGAAAATCATTGAACGCGATGTGGGCACATCTAATCCCTCCATCGGTGGGTTTAAAAATTCGATCCCTGTGTCATTCATATTTTGGGAGTAAAATTGGCCCAATGCATCATTACGCACCTTACCGACAAAACCCGTCTTCAGGCCTAATGCTCCAATACCCGCGATCGTATTGGCAACCGCACCGCCAGGCGTCTGCGTCCGCCTTTCCATCGCAGCATAAAGCGTTTCACCACGCTCTTTTTCAACCAACTGCATGATGCCTTTTTCGATCCCCATCAGATCAAGGAAACTGTCGTCACAGGTGCTAATCACGTCAACAATCGCATTGCCGATACCGACGATTTCAAATTTCCTCATAATTCTTTTTCCTCAAACAAACATAGATCGCGAATTAGGCATGTGCCGCATTGCGGCTTACGCGCTTTACAATGGTAACGTCCATGCAAAATCAACCAATGATGAGCATGTAATTGAAAATCCGCTGGAATGTGATCTTCAATCGCACGTTCAACCGCGTCGACATCTTTGCCAACGGCGATGCCAGAACGGTTTCCAACCCGAAAGATATGCGTGTCAACTGCCTGCGCTGGAAATTGCCACCACATGTTCAATACAACATTCGCAGTTTTGCGTCCCACGCCTGGCAACGACTGAAGTGCAGCTCGCGAATTAGGAACAACGCCGCCATAGTCATCCACCAAAATTTTGCTAAGTTTGATGACGTTTTTTGCCTTATTCCTGTAAAGGCCGATGGTTTTGATATGCTCAATCAAGCCTTCTTCTCCCAGATCGAGCATTTTTTGCGGGGTATCTGCGATTTGAAACAGTTTCTCAGTCGCCTTGTTCACGCCTGCATCTGTCGCTTGAGCACTTAACGCGACAGCAACGACCAATGTATAGACGTTCACATGGTTCAATTCACCCTTGGGCTCTGCTTCTGCAGCCTCAAATCGTTCAAAGATTTGTCGGATCGTGTGATAATCAAGTTGTTTTGCCATGCAAACGTGAATGCCTGCTTTTTGGGCTAATCTCAAGCATTTTGGGGTCGCATAAGTTTGTTGATGTATTATCATGCTCAAAAGAGGTGCATAGATGTTGGCGAAACATAAAAATCACGATTTTACGATTATTCAAAGGATCATTGATTTTTTGGACCTGGTAGGGCCCAATGTGACCCTGTCAGAAGTTGCATCGGGAACCGAAATTGCACCGAACTTGTTAATCGATGCCCTGACAAACTGGGGAGGCGCTTCGGTGGATGATTTCCCAAAATATCTCAGCCAAGGATTTTCGCATAACATCCCGCTCACCATAGATATTCCTCATTCAGTTGATATAGCGCCACACATTCATGTGACAGACGCACATGATCAAGGATTGGATCAAATCTTTTATAATGATATTTATACCCCCTTCGGCCCTGCTCTAATTTTGGCAACACAGCATGGTATTTGTGGATTGGGATTTAGCGCCGAAGTAGGAATAGATGAAACCAAACAAGATTTCATCTCCCGATGGCCCAAGTCGCATTTTATAAAATCAGCAGAAAATTTAGCACAGTATGAATCTTTACTGTTTGATGATGACCAGACGATACCACTGCACCTGATCGGCAGCCCGTTCTACGTGAACGTCTGGAAAGCCCTGTTGGAGATCCCGATAGGTTGCGCAAGGACCTATTCCAATGTGGCATTGCGGGCAGGCAACACGCGCGCCGTGCGCGCAGTCGGATCCGCAATTGGCAAAAACCCAATCAGTTGGCTGATCCCGTGCCATAGGGCATTACGCAAAGACGGCAGTTTGGGCGGATATCACTGGGGACTACATATTAAACGCGCCATGTTGGCCTATGAAGCATTGCAGATACAGAACTAAACGCGATTTTTGCGAGTCCAGGATGCCCTTTGCGCGTCTTTTTGCCCATAACAAACTCGTGAGTTTTCAATTCCATACCTCCGCGTAATAGTGAGAACAACGCACGTTGAAGGATCTTCACTATGGCATCGAAAAAAATTATAGCAGGCCTATTAATTTCTACATTAGCCGTTTCTGCCTGTAATACATCCGCAGGCTTTGATCAAAATATTGACAGAACCAAAACCAAACAGGGCGCGATCATTGGCGGACTTGTTGGTGCCGTTGCAGGCATGTCCACTGGTGGTGATAATTCTGTAAAACGGCGTCAAGGTGCCATGCGAGGGGCGTTGCTTGGTGCCGGCTTAGGCGCTGCAATCGGAAATGAATTGGATAAACAGGCCGCGGAATTGAGGCGAGACATGAACAACGACGATGTCATGATCCAAAACACAGGTGATCGTTTGATCGTGACGCTGCCCCAGGATATCTTGTTCGCAGTAAACAGTACGCACATCACACCCAGCTTGCGTTCGGATCTGGCCATTTTGGCGCAGAACTTGATTCATTATCCGAATTCCACAATCCAAATCGTTGGGCACACGGACAATACGGGATCCGCAGATTATAACCAATCACTGTCGACAGAACGCGCCTTGGCTGTATCCAGTATTTTGCAGCAAAACGGCGTTCCACAATTCCGCATTCAATCCACGGGGCGCGGCGAAAGCCAACCCATCGCATCGAACCTAACGCCAGAGGGTCGCGCGCAAAACCGCCGTGTGGATGTGATTATTCTGCCAAACTAAATTTTATAGGTCTCCCCGACCCATGCCTCGGCCCACGTGGTCGGGGCCTTTTTAATTTGCGAACGCCTGATCTAAAATTTTCTGAAGCTGTTCTGCATCATCTGACGTGAAGGCCGCCGGCTGATTACTGTCGATATCGAAGACGGCAATCACATTTCCAGCGCCATCTCGCACGGGTAGAACGATTTCCGATAAGGTGGAAGTTGAACAAGCAATATGGCCCGGAAACATATGGACATCATCCACCAACTGCATACGGTTTTCTCGGGCTGCAGCACCACAAACGCCCTTACTAAACGGGATTACCAAACACCCATGTCCACCCTGATATGGACCAATTTTCAGAAGTTCTGGTGTAACCACGCGATAAAAACCTGTCCAATCAAACCGATCATCTGAATGATGCACTTCGCATGCTATCGTTGCCATTTTCGCAATGGAGTCGGTTTCGCCATCGATCAGTGCATCTATTGTCTTGTTCAAAAGATTATAATCGACACTCATGGACGTTCAATTGCGATTGCTGTGCCTTCGCCCCCACCAATGCAAATTGCAGCTACACCACGCTGCACATCACGGGTTTCCATCGCGTTCAACAGGGTCACCAAGATGCGTGCACCAGATGCGCCAATAGGATGACCCAAGGCACAGGCACCGCCATTTACGTTCATCTTATCTCGTGAAATCTGCATATCACGCATGAACGCCATGGGAACAACAGCAAATGCCTCGTTCACTTCCCACAGGTCAACATCGTCTTTAGTCCAGTCGATCTTTTTCAATAACTTTTCTGCCGCTGGAATTGGGGCAGTTGCAAACCAACCTGGCGCATGCGCATGGCTAGCATGTCCCTTAATCACAGCGCGAATGGGTAAATCATTAGCCTCAGCATGAACACGCGTTGTCAGAATAAGAGCCGCCGCACCATCAGAGATCGAAGATGAATTAGCAGGTGTCACTGTACCACCATCACGAAAAGCCGGTTTAAGATGCGGGATTTTTTCCGGACGCGCGTTTTTAGGTTGCTCGTCTTCGCTAATCACAACCTCACCCTTTCGCTTTTTCAGTACGACCGAGGCAATTTCACGTGTGAATGCCCCTGATTTTTGTGCATCCCACGCATTTCTAAGCGACCCCAGTGCATATTCATCCTGCGCTTCTCTGGTGAATTGATATTTTTCCGCACAATCTTCTGCGAAGGTGCCCATAAGACGGCCCTTATCGTAGGCGTCTTCTAGTCCATCCAAAAACATATGGTCCATAACCTGACCATGCCCAATGCGCGCACCACCACGCATTTTGGGCAACAGATATGGCGCACTGGACATACTTTCCATACCCCCGACGGCCACAACCTTAGAATGGCCTAAAGCCAGTTGGTCGTACCCGATCATGGTCGCCTTCATCCCAGACCCGCACATCTTATTTAGCGTCGTAGCTGGAACGTCTTCACCCAGACCTGCAGCAAAACCTGCCTGACGTGCAGGTGCCTGCCCCTGACCAGCAGGCAACACATTTCCAAAATACAATTCGTCAACTGATGCAACCTGCGCATCGTCGAGTGCGGCTTTTAATGCGACACCACCAAGGATCGAGGCGTTTACACCATCAAAATCCCCTTGGAACCCACCCATCGGGGTACGCGCTGCGCCAACAATTACAACTTCGTTCATTTCTACGCCTCATCAAAATCTTGGGTCAAGCATACCGATTAGTATTCTTTTGCGTCCGGTGTACCGCCACGTCGTTACCTAAGGAGGATATTATAATGAACCTTATTTATGCTCAACAAGGAGAATACCTGGTTGTTGCATTGAATGCAGGGCGCGCAAAATAGACCTGTGCGCATCGGATTGGGCAAATTTATGCACAGCTTGAAGCCATCAAATACATAATCGACTTATCTCGGAATCTGACTTTCGTTTCAACGTGTCTGGCATAGAGAACCCTCACGGTTGCCAATATCAATTTGAATATTAAGCTTGATCCAAAGGGAGATTTAATATGCGAGATTTTTATTCCAAAGGCAGATCAACCGTTTTTGCAGAAAATGGTATGTGCGCCACATCTCATCCAATTGCGGCACAGGCTGCAGTAGACATGTTGAAGAACGGCGGCAATGCAATGGATGCGGCGATTGCAGGCGCTGTGTTGCTGGGTATTTGCGAGCCTCAGATGACGGGCATAGGTGGCGACTGCTTCGTCTTATTTTCGCCAGCAGGTCGTGATGACGTACTAGCGATGAACGGATCTGGTCGTGCACCTGCGAACCTAACCGCAGAAATACTGAGAGCATCCGGACATGATAAGGTCCCGCTACGAGATCCTAGTGCCGTCACAATACCCACAGCCATCGACGCATTTTGTACCCTGAGTGAAGACTGGGGTAAATTGGGGCTAGATCGCATTTTGCAACCCGCAATTCAGTATGCGCGTAATGGCGTCGCAATTGCGCCAAGGGTCGGCTACGATTGGGCCAACCTACTGGAAACCTTTCACGAAACGGCAATCCCATTTTTCACAAATAACGGATCTGCGCCCATGACAGGAAGCCGCTTTGCCTATCCTGGTCAAGCCGATGTCATTGAAAAGATCGCAGCCCAAGGACGCGATGGTTTTTATTCGGGTGACGTCTGCGTAGACATGGTTGAAACGCTTCGATCCCTTGGAGGGCAACACACCGAAGAAGATTTTGCAAATGCGCGCGCAGAGTATACACACCCGATTTCAGGATCCTACGGCAAATACGAATTAATCGAACACCCGCCAAATGGTCAGGGTGCGACAGCGATTTTGATGGCAAACATGCTAAAAAATTTTGACATTGCTTCGCTGAATCCCCTTGGGGTTGAACGTGCGCATATAGAAGCAGAGATTTCCAAGCTTGCCTATGACGCGCGCAACCGACTGATCGCTGATCCAACAGTGACCGATGGAACAGAACGCATGTTATCAGCGGATTTGGCGAACAAACTCAGCACGCTCATTTCAAAAACCAAAGTGAACAAACGTGTCAGCGAAATCACCGAGGCTGTTCACAAAGACACGGTTTACATCTCTGTCGTCGACCGTGATCGCATGTCAGTATCGCTCATCTATTCGATCTTCCATGGGTTTGGATCAGGAATTGCTAGCCAAAAATACGGGGTTTTGTTCCAAAACCGTGGTGCGGGGTTCAACCTGATTGAAGGACATCCAAACGAATTGAAGCCAGGGAAGCGCCCAATGCACACGATTATTCCAGGAATGCTGCGCGAAGGAAACGGAAACGCCATGCCGCTGGGCGTAATGGGCGGACAGTATCAACCCTGTGGACATATACGCGTGTTATCTAACCTTGTTGATTACGACATGGATATCCAAGCGGCCCTTGATGCGCCAAGGAGCTTTGCAGAAGGGGATATTCTAAATGTTGAGCCAAGCTATGATCCAGAAATCGTTCAAGGCCTTGTAGATTTGGGACATGAAGTCAACCAAACAATACCCCCCATTGGAGGCGCACAGGCTATATTGGAAAACAGTGATGGGTTCTTGGTCGGTGGCTCAGACCCACGCAAAGATGGTTGCGCGATCGGATACTAATTAAACTGAAAATGCAGTGGATATTGACCGTCCTGAAACGGACCAAACATGTCTGGAATATCGGGGTGTTCAACAGGTTCGCCCGAATAATCCGCAACAAGATTTTGTTCAGATACATAGGCCACATAAAAGCTGTGATCATTTTCAGCCAATAAGTGATAGAATGGCTGCTCTTTCTTGGGGCGGCTGTCCTCTGGAATAGACTCGTACCATTCCTCTGTATTTGCAAACTCTGGATCAACGTCAAATACAACACCGCGAAACGGATGTTTACGATGACGCACGATCTGTCCAAGATTATATTTTGCAAACTGTTGGTTCATACACACGAATACTCCCAACTTCGCTAGTTACTGTTTTACATCCAATTTGTCTAGAAGGACATTCCTTAAAACAGGGAACAATCTGTGATCAATTGGGCTATATTACTTGTCCAAACGTTCTAGTTTATGCACCTTCTGGTCGTTTGCTAGTTTTCTACCATAAATCGAGCAGTTTCAGAGAATTATGCTTTTTAAACTTGGAAATTTTCATTAAACTAGACGAAAAATAGAATAAGCGAGAGGCAATCATGAGCAGTACCCTTCGCGCAGTTATCTTACTCCTTCTTGTGGCCTCGTGCGGCGTTGCCCGTTACAGCCCACCAAGAAACTTGGACAACGCGTGCTCTATACTGGCACAACGACCTGCATTTGATAGAGCTTTTCAGGCTGTAAAGCGTAAATGGGGCATTCCCGTTCACGTTCAAATGGCGATCATACACCAAGAAAGTAGGTTTAAACCGGATGCGCGTACGCCTATGCAATATTTCCTTGGCATCATTCCGACAGGCCGTCAAAGTTCTGCATATGGGTATTCACAGGCTCTCGATGGCACTTGGAAAGAATATCGCAAATCGACAGGACGCCTTGGTGCGCGCCGCGATGACATTTATGATGCTTCTGACTTCATTGGTTGGTACCTTGCTACCTCAAATCGAGAACTCGGCATTTCGCTAAACGACACGCGCAATCAGTACCTTGCCTACCACGAAGGCCGCACAGGGTATAAGCGCCGTTCGTATAATTCAAAACGATGGTTGTTGGACGTATCTGCTAAGGTGCGCTCGCGTGGCAATACGTATGAACGTCAATTGCGCAGTTGTGGCCGCAGCTAAATTAATCGCGCTGGGTACGCTGCATAATTTCAAGTGACACATTAAATAGGCTTGAGCGGATTTTTCCGCCAAGCTGCAAATCATCCAGTATAAAAATTGTGCGTTCGCCGCTTTCATTGGAAAGCGCCCATTGGCGCAAGTCAATCTCAGGTCCAGTGAAATAAAAATCCATCCGCCCACGTTCAGGATGATCAGGATCTTGAACACTTAGGATCGTTGCCGTTCCATCGTAATGGTGCCCAACAACCATACGCGCGTTTTCCAAATCGACGCGCTTTGCCAAAACCAAGCCCATGGGAGTTTTATCCAATGGGTAATTCTGTGGCATGCCATCGCCTTGGGGATCAAAGACAGACAAAGTATTCGAAACCGCCAAGACCAATGCCGAATTAGGTGGGTCGTATTCGAATCGAATGCG